>OJQA01000085.1_pt1 | contig 58208 bp, 46 predicted proteins | sample 1598661 | NCBI WGS metagenome assembly OJQA01 (sample SAMN03922454, study PRJEB24848) | human gut metagenome | isolation source: stool sample | host: Homo sapiens | place: Germany | collected 2009-11 | reverse complement strand
CGATAGCGCCGATGGTACTGTCCACAAGACGGGAGAGTAGGTAGCCGCCACTTTTAAAAGAAAGCAGAGCGGAGCAAGCTAAGACAGTTTGCTCCGCTCTTTTTTGTGTATCTTTAGCCTTTTTTTGTCTTACGCAGCAAATAAAGATTTTATGGAAACAAATAAAAAGCCGTAGTGCATGCGAGTGCCGACTGTTTTGGTGTCACCCGCGTATTGGTGGTAAAATTGGACAAAACATATCAGTGTGCTCCCGATGCGCCGGAAGTTTATAAGCGACCGGATATGTATGAAAAGGTTCGGAAGTTTTGGCGAGTAAGTGTAAAGCGCGTGGAGCGCGCCATGTATGTTTTAGGCGTTTTTAAAGGCGTAGTGGTGGCTGTATATAAGCCGAAGCGTTGGTATCCGGTAGAGGATGCAAAATTGTTTTCCGGCGTGCGTTATGCCTTTGAAGGTGATCCCGTCAATGATCCAGCCTTTTGGGGATGGGACATCAGTCCACTGGTAAAAGGCCAATCGCCGGTGCGCTATTTTAATTGTTAATTGACTGCATGGGGGCTATGGACACATGGTAGCCGTACAATAATTCTGCTTCCATTTTTATTATTCTGTTGATAGTTCCTGCCGATAGCGTGGTAGCGCTTGGTTAAAGCCGTTTTTTGCGGCTTTTGTCGGGAATGTGATAGGTTGTTCACATTTCGATGTAATCGCGTTGTAAAGGCCTAAAAATGCTTCTTAGACGATATGCTTTTCCTGTTACCTATATGTATGTGATAGGAGAAAACAAAGCTGCTAAAGAATACAAGAAGCCCTCCTTGCTCACTTTGGCAAGGAGGGCTTCTCTATGTATTGGCTCGGGCACGGGGCCCGGTTTCATCTTTTTATTGCTTGTGAGCTTCCACCCATTTGCGGGCATTGACGAAAGCCTCAATCCACGGAGTTACGTCATCCAGACGGTGGTCGGCGGGATAGTTGGCGTTCTGCCAGGGGAAGATGCTTCTTTCCAAGTGAGGCATCATGGCCAGGTGACGGCCGTCGGCCGAGCAGATACCGGCTACGGAGTAATCAGAACCGTTGGGGTTGCCGGGATATTCGTCGTATGAATATTTCAGCACGACGTTGTACTCGTCTTCCGGATAAGGCAGTGAGAACTTGCCTTCGCCGTGAGCCACCCAGATACCCAGTTTATTGCCGCTCAGGCTGCCGAACATCACGCTGCGGTTCATCGGTACCGTAGTGCCTACGAAAGCGCTTTCAAACTTGTGAGAATCGTTGTGGAGCATGTGTGCGCGTTCCTTGTGCTCGGGGTTTACGAGGTTCAGTTCAACCATGAGCTGGCAACCGTTGCAGACGCCCAGTGAGAGGGTGTCGGGACGGGCATAGAAGCGGTCGAGGGCTTCCTTGGCCTTGGGGTTGTAGAGGAAGGCGCCGGCCCATCCTTTGGCCGAGCCCAGCACGTCGGAGTTGGAGAATCCGCCGCAGAATACAATCATGTTGATGTCGTCCAGCGTTTCGCGGCCGCTGATGAGGTCGGTCATCATTACGTCCTTCACATCGAAGCCGGCCAGATAGAGTGAGTAAGCCATTTCGCGCTCGCCGTTGGTACCTTTTTCGCGGATGATGGCGGCCTTGATGCCCGACGGCTTGCGGCGGTCAGGACTGATGCCGTATTGTGCAAACTTGCCGGTGAAGTCCTTGTTGAAGGCAAATTCCAGCGGCTGCAGTTTGTAGTTTTCGTAACGCTTGCGGGCGCATCCGTTCATGCTCTGCTTGGTGTCGAGCAGGTAAGAGGTTTCGTACCATACGTCGCGCAGGTAGTCGATGCCGAACTGGTAGGTAGCGCCGTCGAGGGTGGCCAGGATGTGGCGCTCCTCGGTAGGCTGACCGAGCTTGATGTAGCCCACGCCGGCGTCTTCCAGAATCTTCTTCACCTCTTTCTTGTCCTTGTCGGCCACCTGGATTACTACGCCCGGGTTTTCGGCAAACAGAATCTTGATGAGGTCAGCGTGTTTGAAGCCGTCGAGGTTGATTTCCATACCGCCTTCGGTGTTGGCAAAGCACATTTCCAGCAGACAGGTAATCAGACCGCCGGCCGAAATGTCGTGACCGGCCAGGAGCAAGCCCTTGTTGACGAGTTCCTGTACGGCGTTGAAGGCGTCTCTGAAGTATTCCGGATTCTTGCAGGTCGGCACGTCGCTGCCCACCTTGTTGAGCGACTGCGCAAAGGCCGAGCCACCCAGACGAAGCTCGTCGAAGCTGAAGTCAATGTGGTAGAATACGGATTTGGCCTTGTTGACCATGACGGGCGAAACCACGTTGCGGATGTGGCTGACCTCGCCGCCGGCCGATACGATGACCGTACCCGGAGATATGATTTTTTCGCCGTTGGGGTACTGCTGGCTCAGTGAGAGCGAGTCCTTACCCGTAGGCACGTTGATTTTCAGGTCGCAGCAGAAGTCGCTCAGGGCCTGTACGCCTTCGTAGAGGCGGGCGTCCTCACCCTTCTGTGAGCGGCAGGGCCACATCCAGTTGGCAGAGAGTGACACGCTGTCGAGTCCTTCAGCGAGTGGAGCCCATACGATGTTGGTCAGGGCTTCGGCTACCGACAGTACGGAACCTGCTGCCGGGCTGGCCAGTCCGGCCTGCGGAGCATGACCGATGGAGGTGGCTATACCCTTGTCGCCGCGGTAGTCGAGGGCTACTACGCCGCAGTCGCTCAGCGGCAGCTGAATTTCGCCCTGGCACTGCTGGCGGGCTACCTTACCCGTTACGGAGCGGTCTACCTTGTTGGTCAACCAGTCCTTGCAGGCTACGGCTTCCAGCTGCAGCACGTTGGTGAGGTATTCCTGCACCTTGGCCGGTTCGTAGCTTACGTTGTCGTATTGGCGGCTGACGCGCTCGTCCACCATCACCGTCTTGGGTGAGTGGCCGAACATCTGCGCCACGTCGAGGTCGAACGGACGTACGCCGTCGGCCTGCACAAAGGCAAAGTGAGCGTCGCCGGTGGTTTCGCCTACCACGTACATCGGGGCGCGCTCGCGCTCGGCAATCTTGCGTACGTGTTCCAGGTGTTCTTCCTGGATGAGCAGACCCATGCGTTCCTGGCTTTCGTTGGCAATGATTTCCTTGGCCGAGAGGGTGGGGTCGCCGATGGGCAGTTTGCTCATGTCGATGAGTCCGCCGCATTCCTCAACCAGCTCGGAGAGGCAGTTGACGTGGCCGGCCGAACCGTGGTCGTGGATGGACACTACCGGGTTGACGTCTTCTTCGCAGAGGGCGCGCACCAGGTTGTTGGCACGTTTCTGCATTTCGGGGTTGGCGCGCTGTACGGCGTTCAGCTCGATGCCGCTGGAGTAGCGTCCCGTATCGACTGACGATACCGAACCGCCGCCCAGACCGATGCGGTAGTTGTCGCCGCCTACTACAACCACCTTGTTTCCCTTTTTCGGCTCGCCCTTCAGGCAGTCGCGCTTGGTGCCGTAGCCTACGCCACCGGCCAGCATGATTACCTTGTCGTAGCCGTATTTCTCGCCGTTCTCCTGGTGCTCGAAGGTCAGTACGGAACCCGCAATGAGCGGCTGACCGAATTTGTTACCGAAATCGGAAGCACCGTTCGAGGCCTTAATCAGAATCTGTTCCGGAGTCTGGTAGAGCCATTTGCGCACCGGCAGGATGTCCTCCCAGTCGCGTCCGCCGTCAAGGCGCGGATATGCCGTCATGTACACGGCCGTTCCGGCAATGGGCCATGAGCCTACACCGCCGCCCATACGGTCGCGGATTTCGCCGCCCGTACCCGTGGAGGCTCCGTTGAACGGCTCTACTGTGGTGGGGAAGTTGTGCGTCTCGGCCTTGATGGAGATGACGCTCTCAATGTCCTTGATGATGAAGTAGTCGCTCGTCGAGTGGTCCTGCGGAGCAAACTGCTCGATGACGGGGCCCTGCGCAAAGGCTACGTTGTCCTTGTAGGCCGAGATAATCTTGTGGGGGTTCTCCTTGGTCGTCTTCTTGATCATGGCAAAGAGCGACGACGGCATTTCCTCGCCGTCAATGATGAACGAACCGCCGAAAATCTTGTGACGGCAGTGCTCGGAGTTGATTTGCGCAAAGCCGAACACTTCGGAGTCGGTCAGTTTGCGGCCCAGCTGCTTCTCGATGTCGTGCAGGTAGTTGATTTCCTCGGGCGAGAGGGCCAGACCCTCCTGCTCGTTGTAGCTTTCCAGGTCGTCGATATATTCAATGGGAGCCGGCTTGATGTTGACGGTAAAGATGTCCTGATCCAGCCCCTTGTACATGCGCTGCAGCATGGGGTCGTGGTCGGCGTTCTCATCTTTTACGGGGAAGTATTCCTCAATGCGCGAAATGCCGTGGAGATTCATGTTTTGCGTAATCTCAACGGCATTTGTACTCCAGGGGGTAATCATTTCGCGACGGGGGCCTACAAAGTAGCCTTCCAGCTTGTCTGCATTTTCCACGGTAGCGCCGCCATAGAGCCAGCACAGTTCGTTTTTCTCTTCGGGGGAGAGCTGATGGTCAACTTGCGTTGCGATGATGCTCTTTCCGGGTGTTCTGAAAAATAGAATCATGTCGATATCGGAATTAAAAACGTTTTCAAAAGACAAAGATACAGCAAACCCGTCGGAGTGCAAAAGATTTTTTAAGGTTTTCTTTGCTTCCGTGACGCCTTTTTTTCAGCGTGGGCGGGTGCTTCGGGGCGTTTGTCGGTCGGGAGTAGGGGTCAAGAGCAGTGCAGGCTGCCGTTTTCATTTTCCGGGGGTGCGGAAAGATGAAAACGGGCGGGAACTTTTTGGGCCGGGGTCGGAGGAAAAAATTTTTTCCCGCCGACCTTTTCCGTCCCTGTCCCGCAGCCTCGGGCCGCTCCCGGCCGGAAAACGCACTTTTTGTTTGCTCGTACGCCTGCCTTTTCGTACTTTTGTGAACTGATTTTAATTTTTTTATCTGTTACTGAACATGGAATATTTTATTGAAGCTCAGCATCTCGTCAAGAAGTTTGAGCAACACACGGCGCTCAACGACGTGAGCATCAGCATACCCAAAGGTCAGGTGTTTGGCCTGCTGGGGCCGAACGGGGCCGGAAAGACCACCTTTATCCGTATCATCAACCGCATCACCGTGCCCGACAGTGGCCGGGTGCTTTTTGACGGGCGTCCGTTTGAGCCGTCCGACGTCATGCGCATCGGTTACCTGCCCGAGGAGCGCGGCCTCTACAAAAAGATGAAGGTGGGCGACCAGGCGCTCTATCTGGCCCAGCTCAAGGGCCTTACGCACCGCGAAGCCAAGGAGCGGCTGACCTACTGGTTTGAGAAGTTCGACATCATGCCCTGGTGGAACAAAAAGCTGGAGGAGCTCTCCAAGGGCATGCAGCAGAAGGTGCAGTTTGTCATCACCGTGCTCCACCGTCCGCCCCTGCTCATTTTTGACGAGCCTTTCAGCGGTTTCGACCCGCTGAACGCCGAACTGCTGAAAAAGGAAATCCTGGCGCTGCGTGACGAGGGCCACACCGTGGTGTTCTCCACCCACAACATGTCGTCGGTGGAGGAGGTTTGCGACCATTTTGCCCTCATTAATCATGCGCAGGTCGTGCTTAGCGGCCGTGTGATGGACGTGCGCCGCCAGTTCCGCACCGGGCTGTACGAGGTGGTCACCGTGGGCGGCACCCTGGCGCCCGACCCGACCTACGACATCGTGAGTGTGGAGGAGCAGTATGACGAGCATCGCTACGTGTTGCGCAAAAAGGTTGACGGCAGCAATTCCGACTGGCTGCCGGTGCTCACGCGCCAGGCCGAGGTGCGGCTCTTTGCCGAGCAGTTGCCCACCATGAACGACATTTTCATTCAAACCGTCAATTCTGCATCAAACCAAGCCTAAAGCCTTATGAATAAAGTTCTTATCATCATACGCCGCGAATTGCTTAACCGTATCGGCAAAAAATCTTTTATCATCCTGACGGTGCTCATGCCGTTTATCTTTGCAGCCGTGATTTTTGTGCCGCTCTGGCTGGCCAGCTTTAAGGACGGCGATCAGAAACAAGTGGTCATTGTAGACCGGATGGGGCTTTATGCTCCCCTCTTCCGCAGCAACGAGCGCTTTGCCTTCAGCGTGGCGCCGCAAATAACCGACAGCATGCGTCAGGCCGAAACCGACATCGACGCCGTGCTCTATTTTTCGGGCGACCTCTCGGTCAATCCCAAGGCCGCCGTCATCTATTCGCGCGAGGAAGTACCCTTTGAGCTGACCGAATACGTCAACAGCCAGTTGGGCCGTTTCCTGCAGCGGCAGCGCCTGTCGCATTATCAGCTTGACCACGTGGATATCAACAAGTTGCTGGCCGACGCCAATACCGACTTCAGCATCCAGACCTTCAAGTGGGACGAACACGGCAACGAGGTGCTCTCCGACGCCAACGCCGCAGCCCTGGCCGGCATGGTGCTTGTGCTGTTTATTTACATGTTCATCCTCTCGTACGGCGGCATGGTGATGCAGAGCGTGATGGAGGAGAAAACGAACCGCATCGTCGAAATCATGGTGTCGTCCGTGCGGCCCTTCCAGCTGATGATAGGCAAGATGGTGGGCATTGCGCTGGCCGGCTTTGTGCAGCTCATCGTGTGGGGCCTGATGCTGAGTGTCATTATGCTGATAGCCGGTGTGGCATTCGGCGTGAATGTGGGTCTTTCGGGCATGCCCGATTCTGCCGCCCTGACGGCGGGTGCCGCTCCGGCCGCTCCTTCCGAGCTGGACGCCATCATGACCCCCCTGCTCAACCTGCCGCTGCTGGAGATGGGGCTCATGTTCGTGCTTTATTTTATCGGGGCTTACCTGCTTTATGCCTCGTTTTTTGCAGCGGTGGGCGCTTCCGTCAACGAGCAGGAGGACAGCTCGCAGTTCATGAGTCCCGTCATCATTCTGCTTATCTTTGGCCTTTATGCCGCCATCTACGGCATTCAGAATCCCGACGGACCGCTGTGTTTCTGGGCCTCACTCTTCCCGCTTACGTCGCCCATTGTCATGATGGCGCGCATACCCTTTGGTGTGCCCCTCTGGCAGGAAGTGCTTTCGCTGGCGCTGCTCTTCCTCTCCGTGGCGTTTATGGTGTGGGCGGCCGGTAAGATTTATCGCGTGGGCATCCTGATGTACGGCAAGAAACCCAGTTTCAAGGAAATGATACGCTGGATTCGCTATAAATAGGATATACGGAACCGCTTGCAGAGCGGGCTATAATAATGCCGGACGGGCGCCCCTTCATGAGGCATGATACCTCAATGAAGGAGCGCCCGTCTGGCGTTTTTGTGTGAGTTATCGGATGGAAAAACGCAACCCGAATTTCAGGTTGAAGTTCAGCGGGTGGTCCTGATAGTAGGTACTCAGCCGGCTGTGGTTGTCAAAGTAGTAGCTTATTCCCGGTTCTGCATAGATGGCCGTATGGTCAGTCAGGTTGAATTGTGCGCCCAGGGTGGCATTGACCGACCATTGCGGCTGTTTGATGCGCACGTCCTGTCTTTCGCCGGACAGCGTTTCGCCGTTGACAACGTAGCGCGAGTCGGTGCGTCCGCTTACGCATATTTCTGCAGCTGCACCTGCTGAGGCATACAGATTCCAGTGGCGGCTGTCAAGCAGCGTGTAGCTGATGCCCAGCGGAATGCCCAGATATTGCAGCTTCTGGCTGACATCATATTGCTGCTGCGTGCTGCCGGACACAATGTCGGAGGCCAGATAAGAGTAGAAGAGCCCGCTCTCCAGAGCCCACCGTCCGGTCAGCCGGTAGCGTACCGAAAGCCCGGCATGGATGGGAAACTTGTGGTGAGTCCGGGTGTCGAGGGCGCGGTTGGGCTGATACAGCGGCGTTGAGGACGTGGATTCATTGGCCGGAAGTTTGTCGGGGATGGAAGTGGCCATCAGGAAGTTTCCGCTTTCTTCCCCCTGTGCGGCATTAAAATTGTTTCCGCCGGCATAGGCTCCCACTTCCCAGCGCTTCGGAGACGTGCGGCGGGAGTATCCGTCTGTTCTTGCGGCTGCATATGAAGCTGTTTTGGGGCGTGTGGCAGCCGAGCGTACTTGCGGGCGGATTTTCCGCCCGGTGTTCTCCGGGGCAGTGGAGTCGGCCTTTTCTTGTTCCGGAGCAGATGCCGGAGCCGGAGCAGCTGCGGTTGTGGCGGCGGCTTGCGAAGGCGTATTGACGGAGAAGGCGATGAGCCGTTTTTCCGTGTCTCTGCTCCGGAAGTCGGCGGTTTGAGCATGAGGTTGCGTGGGTGACTCCTGGGGTTGCTTGTGCTCAACAACCGTATGCGAAGCACGGGGCGGAACCGTGGTAGGGTAGCGGAACACCCAAAACAGTGCCGTCAGAGCAGCTGCCGCTCCCAGTGCCGTTTCGATGCCGTACAGCCAGCGGCGGCGTGTATGAACCGTGGCGGGGCGTTGCTGCTCCGGCTGCGGCAAGGCTTTCATGAGGTCGTTCCACAGTTCGGGTGGCGGCGTTTCCTCATAGTCCTGCAATTTTTGGCGGATGAGCGTTTTCCACTTTTCTTCTTTCATTTCTTACGGTATTCGTTGATTTGACGGGCCAGCATTTGCTTGGCTCTGTGTAGTTGTGAAGCTGACGAACTTTCCTTGATGCCCAGCAACTGGGCAATTTCCTGATGGCTTTTGTCTTCAAAGACATAGAGGTTGAGTACGGTGCGGTATCCGGTGGGCAGTTGTCCTATCATCTCCTGCAGAGCCTGTGGCGACAAGGCTTCCATGTCCTGTTCGTCAAACGGAGTTTCAGTCAGATGGTCCGGCAGTTCCGGTTCGTATTCAATACAGTCAAAACGTTCGCGCCGACGTAAAAAAGTAATTGATTCGTTGACAACGATGCGGGTCATCCAGGCTTTGAGTGAGCCTTTTCCGCGATAATGAAAACGGGAGATTTGGGTGAAGATTTTCAGGTAGCTGTCCTGCAGCACGTCCTTCATGTCGTGCACGTCGCGAATATACCGGTGGCAGACGGCGGTTAAATTGCCTGCCGTCTGCCGGTATAGTATGCTGAGCGCTTCGGCGTCATTTTCAGCGGCGCGCTGGGCCAGTAGTGCTTCGTCCAATTCTTCTGTCATTTCCCGGATTCAGGCGTGCTTTCCTTCTTATTTTACGCGGGTGAAATATGAGCGGTCGCCCAGGTTGAGGTCGGTGTTGCCGCTCGACCGGCGGGAACAATAATTAAACTGGGTTGATTTCATACCGCTGAATGAATTCCATTTTAAGGTGAGCTTGACGGTCTTTCCTTGTGTGTCGGGCAGATTGTTGAGCTTAAAGGCAATCAGCGCGTCGCCCCAGTTGCCGAGCGTGTCACCATAGGCTTCGTGATGCAGGGTCAGTTCGTAGGGATCATCGGGGTTGGCTCCGCTTACCAGATTGAGTACATGTACGGTTTGACTGTTTCCCCAGCGGGTGCGGAACCTCAGTGTCAGGTAACCGTCTTCGGCAATGCTGACCCAGTCTTTCACAATTTCTACGGCGTCGTTGCCGTATGCGGCTTCGTCGGCAGGGGCATGTACGGCATCTTTGGTTCGGATGCTGTCAATCCAATTGATGTAGGCCTGCTGCGTGAAACCGTCCCGACCATTTCCTGTCATGACCAGATTGGCCAGAGCTCTCACCTCTTTCTGCCCGAAGGGAGAGCGTGACAGGTTGGTGGGGAAGAGTGTAGTTGAGTCGTCCAGTTGCAGGTAGCATACATTATCGGCTGTATGCTTTACTGTGACCAGCGCATTGGGAGAAGCGTAGTTATAATAGTAGTAGTCATCTCCATTGTCGCAGGAGGTCGTTAGTCCCAAAATTACGCTGGTCAGAAAAAGTAGTAGTTTCTTCGCTTTCATACGTCAGTTTTTTCTATGGTTTCTACTCCATAAAACGCGGAAGCGTGATGAACCTTGCATGCCTGAAGTTAAAAAAAACAGGGCAGGGTGGATTCTGTCAGGAACTTGTTATATGTTTTTATTGACCAGCAGGTAATAGACCAGCGCCCAGTCCTGATCGTTGGCCAGAGCGTCATATCCCCGGGCGCGCTGACCGTTGATGAGGCGGGGGTAGAGGAATGCACAGTAACCCTTTCCGTCTTCGGCAAACAGTAAAAGGTTGTTGCGCACAATCTGTCGGGCCTCTTCTGTTTTTGCGGAGTTTCCGGACGCAAGAGCATAGTAGTAATAAGCCGAGGCATTGAGTGTGCTCCAGTAGTGCGGAAAAGTGTCACCGTAGCGCTCTGATTTGCCGAACCAGTAGCCGTCCCAATGACGGATGGCAATGCCGTTCAGGTAGCAGCTGGGTTGCCGTCCGCAAAACGCCTCCAGTATGGGCATTTGCCGTCGGGCCTCGTTCAGACATGCCGTGTCGTGACTGACCAGATAGCATTCGGAAAGGAATTGTACGGCAGGGGCTACAATACTTTGCTCGTAATTGACTTCATGTTTGGGATAGTTCGTTCCGTTTTTGATGAGTTGGGCAGCCTGTGCAGCGTAATCGTTCCACAGAGAGTCGCGTTCCTGTGTCAGTCCGGCCTTTTCCAGCACTTGCATGCTGAGTGTGACGGGAATGCCTATGGCGTAGAATCCGTGTCCGAATTTGTTGAACATGGTGCGCAGGGTTCGGTAACCGTCATAGGCGTAGGACGCCTGTCCCGTAAGCAGGTACATGCGTAGTTGCAGCTCGGCAATCCACGGGTAGTTGTAGGCGCGCGGATAGCTGTTGTGTGTGACATTGGAATAGGTCACGTAGTCAGGATCTTGCAGTTTGTTACGCACAAAATCGGTGTAACGTATCAGTGAATTGAGCAGCACCGTATCACCCGTCAGCTGACAGCATTTGGCCAGCAGTACGCCCATGCCCACGCGCTCTGCTCCCTCGTTCCGGTCGGTTGGGCTGCAACTGTGATTGGGGTCGAGCAGCAGGCTGTCGGTCTCGTTGTCGTAGGGCAGGTAAGCACCGTAGCGCGGGTCGTCGGCGCGTTTCATCTGCTGGTGGGTGCGTATGAATTCTACGCGCCTGGCAATGAGTTCGTCAAAGCGGTTGAACGCTGCCAGTTCCGTAACGGCTCGCCCTCCGTTGTTATAGTGGAAAGTCACGCTGAAGTTTCCCGGTTGACTGACCGGAATATCTACGCGGTAGCGTCCTTTTTCCAGTCGGACTTTATATTTTTCGCCGTGAGCCGTGGCAAAAACTTTTTTCAGTTTGTAGCGGCTTTCCAGCGTGGCGTGTACGGTATCTCCCAGTTCAAACGTATATTGGTTGCAGCGGGCCAGTACGCTCCGCCGCTTCAGCAGTTGTTGTTCAAAGTCGTCCCATCCCTGATGCTCAAACAGGCGCCATTCCATCGTTACTTCTTCTTCGGGCTCCAAGGTCTGTTCGGGCAGTCCGAGGGCAATGACACCGCGTGTCTGGGAATTTCCTTTCTCTTGTCCACGCTCCCAGATATCATAGTCATGCAGGCTGCCCCGGGTGAGGGCCAGCCCCAGGTGCGGCCCTTTTGCCCCCATGCGCAGGGCACATACGTATGCAGCCGTACCTTCCGCCCATACGTGGGCATGAGCCCGTTGGGTCATGCAGGTTGCCGCGTCGGGATAATTGTCGTTGAAGGGTGTAAAAATACCGATGTCACGCAGCGTTACGTTTGCTTGCGTATGGTTGCGCAGCGTGTAGCGCTCTACCAGGTCGTCGCCCTCATATCGGCGGCTTACGATGACGCGTATGCCTCCGGCGTCATAAACGGCTTCCATGCCGTCGGCCGAGAGGCTCAGCGGCCGGTTCCAGCGTACGGTGTCGCGCTTGCTGTCGGTTTCTACGGTCAGGTATCCCAGTCCCCAGCTGTAATTTTCCTGTATCCATTCATATTGTGATCCGTCGGTGGCCAGTAGCCAGTTCATGCCCGTAGGGTCGTCGCTCAGGGTGATGGATGCAATGCTTCCGGTTACGGGATTGATGGTAATTTTAGGCCGTCCGGCTTGTAGGGTTGTTGCCAACAGAACCCCGCATATCAGTAAGGTATATTTCAGTTGATTCATGCTTTTCTCATGTTAGGATAAGGATAGTGCAAAGATAGCAAAAGGGCAAGCAAGAATGCCGGACAAAATCTTTTTTTTATCTTACCGTATCGTAACAAGCTTTAAATTTCGGAGGAGACTTGTCCGTTACGGCAGAAAAAGTTATTTTTGAATGTAATTCTAAATCGGCGGCAGGCATAGGCTTGCTGCCATGAATGTGTAATCAGAGAGCAGCATGACAAATAGCAAGCAACTTACGATCAATGCAGGGGGTAAACTCCTTTCGTTTGAGCAGCCGCGGGTGATGGGAATTCTTAATGTGACGCCCGATTCCTTTTATGCCGGCAGTCGCACGCCGGGGGTTGATGAAATCCGTCAGCGAGCCCAGCGCATGGCCGATGAAGGGGCCGATATGATTGATGTGGGAGCCTACTCCTCGCGTCCCGGGGCGGCCGACGTTTCGCCACAGGAGGAAATGGAACGTTTGCGGATGGCTCTTCCTGTCATTCGTAGCGTGTGCCCGCATATTCCGCTATCCGTCGATACGTTTCGTGCCGATGTGGCCCGGATGTGTGTGGAAGAATGTGGTGCCGACATCATTAACGACATTTCGGGCGGTCAGCTTGACCGGAATATGTTTCGTACCATTGCCCACCTGAAGGTGCCTTATATCCTGATGCACATGCGCGGTACGCCTGCCGACATGCAGCAGTTCACGGGATATGAACACCTGGAGCGTGAGGTGATGCTCTATTTTGCGCAGCGTGTGCGCCATTTGCACGACTTGGGCGTGAGCGACGTGATTCTCGATCCCGGGTTCGGCTTTGCCAAGACGTTGGAGCAGAATTATGATTTGTTGCAGCATCTCGACGATTTACAGGTGTTCGGCCTGCCTGTGTTGGCCGGGCTTTCGCGCAAGTCCATGGTCTACAAACTGCTGGGCATAACGCCGGAGGAGGCTCTTAACGGCACTACGGCGCTGCACATGGCTGCCCTTGAGCGTGGAGCCGACATCCTGAGGGTGCATGATGTACAGGCGGCCGTACAGGTCGTGGCGCTCCATCGTGCGCTTTGCGGCCATACAAATTCATGAAGGGGAGAGCAGAAAGAAAAAAGGATTCGGACAGAAGTGCCTGAATCCCCGTTTCTGTAAAAAAAGAGGATTATTTGATTTCCTCGTAGTCAATATATTCACCCTCTTGGGCTGAAAAAATCTTTTTGCCGTCAGCGGGACGTCCGTTTGACGGCTTTTTTTGTTCCTGTTCGGGTTGTGGATTTTCGTGGCGGTAAGTCGTTTTCTGTTTTGAGCCCAGGCCCAGTATTTTACCAATGAGTATGCGCAAGCCTATGACAAAGGCCAGAATAACGGCAATGCCGAGCATGAATAGGCATCCCAGTGTTTTAAACAACATGTATTTGACAGAGTTGGTTGATTCTACAATTTTTTTTAGTACGCCTGCTTCCTTTCGCCCGCTTTGTCCTTATGAATGGACATCGCCGGCCGGCGTGCGCAACAAAGGTAGACAAATCGTCCGATATACCCAACCTTTCCCGGCAAAATAAAACCCATATCGACCACAAATGAGTCGGTATGGGGAAATGGGTGACTGAAATAATTTTTGCTGTGTCCTGGCGGTGGGGCGTTTCTTTTTCCTTTGCCTGTCAGATGCGCTTCTTGCGTAAAATGACGGACAGTACGACATACAGGATAACGACTACCGAGAAACCCACAACCGAATATCCCAGCAGGGCCAGGGTGGCGATAAGTACGGCGCAGGCCAGCATGAACAGGTAGCGCACGCGGTTGCCAATCCACCGGAAGTGCTTGAATTTAAGGGCAAACATCGGAATTTCCGATACCAGCAGGAAACATGAGATGACAATGCCGGCCAGCAGTCCGTAAAACGAGTCGGGCGACTGCAGGATGGGGTCTTTGAAACCGCAGGCCAGGGCGCTCCAGAACAGGGCATTGGCCGGCGTGGGCAGACCGATGAATGTGTCGCTCTGACGGGCGTCCAGATTGAATTTGGCCAGACGCAGTGCCGAAAACGCCGCGATGGCAAAAGCCACATAGGGCAGGTATGTGCGGGTAGTCATGCCGGCCAGGGGCATTTCCACTTGTGTGAGCATGTGGAATACGATGGCAGCCGGCGCAAAGCCGAACGTAATGTCGTCGGCCAGTGAGTCAAGCTCTTTTCCAATGGGCGAGGCCACGCCCAGCAGTCGTGCCGTAAAACCGTCGAAAAAGTCGAACACGGCACCCATGATAATCCATACAAAAGCGCCGGTGTAGTCGCCCTGAAAGGCATGAAGGGTAGCAATACAGCCGCTCACCAGGTTCAGGCAAGTCAGCGTGTTCGGAATCATCTTTCTCGTTTTCATAGTTAAGGTTGCAGTTTAGCCACTACGGTCTGGTTACCCGTAGTGCTTTGCCCGAGTTTTACAAGCGGCTGGGTGCCGATGGGCAAATACAAGTCGACACGCGAACCGAATTTAATGAATCCAAGGTGCTCGTCGATGTAGCAGTCCTCACCTAAGTGGGGGTAGGTTACGATACGCCGGGCTACGGCTCCCGCAATCTGTCGTACCATCACTTCCTGTCCGGCTGGCGTTTCAATGATGATGGTCGAGCGCTCGTTTTCGGTTGAGGCTTTGGGGAGCCATGCTTTATGGAAATTTCCGTTGTGGTGGCGTACATCCTTTACAAAGCCTTCCACCGGAAACCAGTTGGCATGTACGTTGGTCACCGACATGAAGATGGAAATCATCAGCCGGCGGTCGTGAAAATACTCGTTTTCTTCCACTTCTTCCACCACTACGACCTTACCGTCGGCCGGAGCCACGACAATATTGTGCGTGTCGCCCTCAAACAGACGGATGGGGCAGCGGAAAAAGTTGATGACCACCATATAGATGGCCCCCGTAATAATCAGCCCTGCATAGAATACGATGTGTGCGCCCAGCCATAAATAGACCAACCCGTTGAACAGTAAAAAAGCCACTCCACAGCCTATGAGGGTGTGCGTACCTTCACGATGTATTCTGATTTGTTTGAGTCTTTTTATTCTGGTTATTCTGGGCATTGGCTTGTGAACAATTTTTACGGGGAATAAGGGTATTATCTGGGGCAAAGATAATTTTTTTTGTTAAAACGGGCAAATTTAGCAGCCTTTTTCTGTATTTGTGTCAGTTTGGCGCTTACCATTCTTCGGTCAGTGCCCGCTCCAGCTCCTCACCCGTCAGGCGCAACCTGAACTGGCCTCCCTGTGCAATGGAGATGGCGCCTGTCTCTTCCGACACGATGATGGCCAGGCAGTCGCTTTTTTGCGACAGACCCAGCGCAGCGCGGTGGCGCAGGCCCAGCGCTTTGGGGATGTTGGCGTCGTGCGATACCGGCAGGATGCAGCCTGCGGCCTCAATGCGGTGGTTGCGTATGATCATGGCTCCGTCATGCAGGGGGCTGTTCTTGAAGAAGATGTTTTCAATCAGTCGTTGCGTGATGTTGGCGTTGATGATGTCGCCCGAGCGGATGTACTCGTTCAGTCCCACCTGGCGCTCCAGTACGATGAGCATGCCCACCTTTTGCTTGCTCATGTTGATGCAGGCCATTACGATGGGCAGGATTTCGGCACGCTGGGTCTCGTTTTTGCGGCGGCGCTTGAAGAAACTCGAAATGATGCGCGAGTGGCGCTGCGTGCCGATGGTAGAGAAAAACCGGCGTATTTCCTCCTGAAACAGGATTATCAGGGCCAGACCACCCATGTTGACCATCTTGTCGAGAATCGTACCCAGCAAGCGCATTTCAAACACCTGCGACACCAGTATCCATACCAGGATAAACATGATGATGCCCGAAAAGATGTTGGCCGCGCTCGACTGCTTCATCAGTCTATATATATAATAAAGTATCAGCGCTACCAGCAGGATGTCGATGGCATCTTTTATTCCGAAGTCAATCATTTTCTTGTAAACAGGCGTTTTTCAAGCCGCGGCGCTGGGCTCGTTCGGGCGCAGGCCCGTCCGTCCGGCCGCGGGGTGACGGTAAAAAAATAGGTATTTGGTTCTCTCTTACGGGCAAAGTTACAAATTTGCGGGCAAGCAGGCAAGTTTTTTCCGCGTCAGCCTTTTTCTGTACCGTGCGTCGGTCCGAAAAACACCCGGTCCCGACTTTGGAGAAAACGAGGTCGGACCTAAAAAATTTTCCGAGCCGCGGAAAAAAAACTCCGAGCCGCGGAAAATTTTTTCCGAGCCGCCGAATTTTTTTTCGGCGCAGACTTGTTGGCGAGGAGGATGGCAGGCGTATGTTTTCGCGGGCGTATGCCGGGCAGTGGCCTCAGTGAATATTTTGTGGAGAATGTGGCAGCGGGTTTAAACCCTGAATTCATCCGTATTTGGCCCCGTTACGCAGAGGCAAATGGAGGACTTTTCGACGACAGAAACGAAGTGGAATTTATATAGCTACATATAAAATTAATATAAATTAACGAAACGGGGGGGGTGATTTTTTATATTATTATTACTTTTGCAGCGACTGAACCTCCTTAAATCATCAGAAACACACCGTATTAAGTATATCGCCTTTTATGGCGTACTTGCCTTTCTTTACGACGCCGAGAAGATTCAGTCGAAATCATAAATGTTAAATTTTAAAGTTTACATGATGAAAAAACAATTACTATTTTGTTCTTTGGCGTTGGCCTCGTCCATGACGGCTTTTGCTAATGTCGGAGATCCTGTTACAAATCTTTCTCAGTTGGATAATGAGAAAGTCTATTCTATTCGTTGTGTAGAGAGTAAGCGTGGAACATGGAGTTATGATGCTTCTAACCCCAATATTCTGAATTCTACTACACGAACAGGAACGGATGTTGATTTAGCAAATAGGGACCAACAGTTTGCTTTTTTGACGTCTGCTTCAGGTAAACACTATATATATAGTGTTGGCGGTGATAAATTCTTTGCACGTGGAGATAATAGAGTTTCTTTAATTGAAAGGCCTGAAAGTTCTACTTCCTATGTGACATTTCTGAATTCTACATATGGAAATAGCGAGTATCCTTTTGTCGTTACTCTTGAAGGTTATCCTTTGAATTTGTGTAATCCAGGCTCAACGGATCCTCGTGGGGTCGTTTTCTACTTAAATCCACAGAATCAACATACAGAAGATGGAGGTAATAGTATTCAAATTGTAGAAGCTGGTACTTTTGCTAAATCAGCAGAGGTTATGGCCAAGATTGAAGAGTTTGAAAAAGCCTATACTGAGGAAAACATAGCAAATGCTGAGGCCTTGAATACCGAAGTGAGTGGTTTTTTGTCTGTTCCCCAATATGCTGTGGGTGGATATAATCCTCAGTTATGGCAAAATTTGTATGAAGCGTGTGGTGGCGATGGCGTTGTCGATATTTATGATTACGCAAATCATGCTACTGACATCAAAAATTGTATTACTGCATTGAAGGAATCCTCTCCAACAGAGTTTAGCAATGAAAAGGTTTATAAAATACAGAATTATGTATCAGTGGTAATGGATATATCTATGCAAAAGACGGTGATGAACGTATTTTCTCTTCCACAAAGAATAGTAGTTTAGCAACAGTTCCAAATTCTGATAAATGGCAACTTCATGAAGAAGATGGCAAATACTACTTGTATAACCAAGGAACACAGAAATATGCAGAATATAATGGAAGTGCATGGGATTTCACTCCTATTCCTACAATGGTTAATGTAGAACAAAATACGAATAAAGGCGTAGCATTATTTTGGATTCAAGATGCTACACATACAGGACAATATGAGTACATGCATGTTAATAATGGATCTTATGAAAATGGAGTTGTAGGTTGGGAAACTGTTGCCGATGCTTCTAATTTTTATTTCGTAGAAGTACCTGACGCAGAAGTCGTAGCGTTGGCAAATCTTGCCTTAACAAGAGAAAAAATGTTGGCAGAGGAAATCATTAATGGAACTAAGGAGAATTATGTAGGTCGTTATTCGGCTACTACTATTGAATCTTTACGAAAAGTCGTTGAAGATCAGGATGCTACAATTCAATCTATTAAGAAAGCATTAGACGAAGCAAACAATTCATCAGACCGTTTATCTGTTCAGTCAGATAAATATTATTTTATCTTGAATGCAATGCAGTTTAATGATGGTAGCGTAAAAGCTATCTATGAGAATCCTGATGGAACCAATGTGGCTTGGCATACTACAGAAGGTACGGCTGCAGAACTTTGGCAGTTGGAATCTGCTGGCGATGATCTTTATTATTTGAAGAGTGTCAATACGGGTAAGTGTATATATAAGCCTATGGGTCAAGCTGGTGCTGCTACAATGGAAGAAGAAGGCACTACGTTTTCTTTGTCAGAGCAGTCTTATTGTTCATTTGGGTTGGAACACGTAGAGTCTAATGATAAAGTTACATTGGCACTCAGCAATGCTGAAGAATGGGGTAATTATCCTAATCCTGGATCTAAGGGAAGTGGAAATTATTTGCAAACTTATAATGCTTATGGAGAAGATATTCCAACTCAGTGGAATATTGTGGAAGCAACTAGCGTAAACCTGACTATTGGTTCTACTGGTTACGCTACAGCTTACTTCCCGTTTGCTGTTACCATTCCTGAAGGCGTAAAGGCCTATACGGTTAGTGCCGCTGCTGGTGGCGTAGCTACTTTGAGTCCGTTGACGGGTACTATTCCGGCCAACACGGGTGTGATATTGAGTGGTGATGCTAAGACTTATCCATTTGCTATTACAACTTCTACAGTTTCTAAGGTTGAGGGTAATATGTTGGATGGTGTGACAATGGCTACCGATCTTGATCCTGAAACTTCTTACATTTTGGCTGATGGTACTAATGGCTTGGGTTTCTATAAAGTGGATTCGAACGATAAAACACTTGCTGCCAACAAGGCTTATTTGGTCGTAAGCAATGCAGCAGATGCTTCCTACAGCTTGAAGTTGGATGGTGCCGTAACGGGAATTCAGAGCGTAGAAAATGCCGCTGAAAATGCTCCGGCTTACGACCTGCAGGGCCGCCGCTTGCCGCAGGTTCCGACCAAGGGTCTCTACATCCAGAACGGTAAGAAAATTATGAAATAAAAAATAGAAATCTAATTAAAGAATAGAAAATATGAAGAAAACGTATGTTTCTCCTGAATTCGAAGTCATTGATATGATGGTTGAAGGTGATATCCTGTCTGTTAGCAATAGCGAAGTTGATATGTATGATGCGACAGAAGGCGCTTCTAATGCGTTGAGTCCTCACCGTCAATTCCCTTGGAGCGAGGAGGAAGAATAAAAGAATGATTCATTCCGCGTAGCGGAATATATAGACTAAAAAATCTTTTTCTAAGTGATAGAGGCCATGCCCACAAACAGGGCGTGGCCTCTTTTTGGTCTGTATAGGGCTGAGGCTTATGTCATTTTGGCACGTGATGGCGGATGGCGCGTGCGGCGTGGGGCACGCGTGGCGTGTAGCCCTTTCGGCGGCGGAATACGGATGAAAACAGGGCTGCCATTTTGTCACACCGGGCGGTTTGGCAAGGTTGTTGTGAGTTTTAGGGCGAGGCTGCGCTTGTGGGGCGCGGCTTCAGTAAACATCTGAATAAAAACAAAAAATAAAATAGCTATATGAACTTCGACAATTTTACCATCAAAGCACAGCAAGCCCTGCAGCAGGCGCTGCAGCGGGCTGCGTCGGGCGGCCAGCAGGCGCTGGAGCCCGTACACCTGCTGGCCGGTGTGCTGGCCGGTGTGCTGGCCGTGGGCGAAAATGTCACGCACTTCCTGCTGAGCAAGTTGGGCGTGAATGAGAAAATGATTGCCGCAGCCGTTGACCGTCAGTTGGCTTCGTTGCCCCGCGTAACCGGTGGCGGCGAACCTTACCTGAGCCGCGAGAGCAACGACGTCATCACCAAGGCACTCGACCTGGCCAAAAAGGAGGGCGACGAGTTCGTGGGACTGGAGGTACTGTTGCGTGCCCTGCTGGCCGTATCCTCTACCGCCTCTACCATTCTGAAGGACGCCGGTATTACCGACCAGGCTCTGGCTGAGGCCATCAAGGAACTGCGTGGCGGAGCTAAGGCCAATTCAGCTTCAAGCGAGGATACCTATCAGGCCCTTTCAAAGTATGCCCGCAACCTGGTGGAGGAAGCCCGCGACGGCAAGCTCGACCCCGTAATCGGGCGTGACGAGGAAATAGCAGAATTCAGCATCGTTCGTTATTATACAGATGATATACCCCCCGAAAGTTGGACAAAAACTTTCGGGGGTTAATCGTGTCTGTACAAAAGCGAAAAAGTGAACAGTTGTATTTTCCTGGTTATTCCTGTTTGCGCTTCTGTCTGTCGTCAGATTGCTGTTTTCAGCGTTTCCGATGTGTCTATGAAGTCGGGAGCCTACTTGTTGGTGAAGCGGAACCAGTTGAAGTCGGCAATGCCGCCGATGCCTTCATCCTTACGTGAGAAGTTGAAGAGGGCAAAGCGGTTGGCGGTCCAGGGGAGCCCGAGTCCCATGTCCAGGTCGGTTCCCAGTCGTTGGAAGTGCAGGCCGTCGATGCTGTAGAAGAATTGTGCCTTGAAGTTGCGTTCGGTGGTGCGTGCGCGAATCCATATGCGCTCTCCCGTCAGTGATTCGACGGCTGCCTGTTCCTGATCGTCCTTGCACATGATGAGGCGGCACTTTCCGTTCCGTTTTTCTACGGCAATGTAGGCATAGGGGAATTCAAATATACCGAATCCGGCAATGTTTCCTTCTTTCATCCGACTAAAGTCCATTTCCACGGTGCCTTGTGAGAGCGGTCCCTGCACGCGTTGTGTCAGCGTGTTTCGGGCCGTCTTCAGCTGGTCGGCGCGCGAAGCTTTGATTCTCATGTAGCCTTTGCGCTCGGTCAGCGACCACCGTTGCGGGTCAGGGTTATGGTTCCATTGCCATTGCAGTCCGAGCTTGCGGGTGTTGAATTCGTCGGATGTGGCGGGATATTTCATCCGTGCTTTCCGTTGGCCGACGTCCGGTTTGCGGTAGGTTATCTGGTCTTTCCCGTTGTTGCCCAGCATGGGCCATCCGTCCTTCCATTCCACGGGCAGCAGACAGGGCACCCTTCCGATGGGGCCGCGGTCCTGCATGATGACGAACCACCAGTCGCCGTTTTTCAGCTGCACCATGCCGCCCTGGTGCAGTCCGTAGGGCGGGTAGGAAATGCTGTCGTTGAAGATGAGCCGGTGTTCATAGGGGCCGTATATGCTGTCGGAGCGCAGACAGATTTGCCAGCCTTCAGATCCACCCGCAGGGCAGGTGATGTAGTATTTCCCGTTGATTTTGTAGGCATGCGACCCTTCCATGCCGAATCCGCCTCCCAGTTCGTGTGCGTTTTTGAATCCGCCGCTCCATATTTTCCGTGGAGCCGACTTGACGGAGCGGGCATCGGCGTTGAGTTCCGTAATATAGAGCGTGCCTTGTCCGTGCACGACGTAGATTTTTCCGTCGTCGTCGAAGAGCAGGCCGGGGTCGTACATGTATTCGGGGAAGATGACGCGCTCCCAAGGCCCTTCCGGGCGGTCGGCAATGCACATGGAGAAGTTGCCCTTTTCGCGTCCCCATCCGTAGGGGGTGCAGAAGGCCACATAGAATTTTCCGTTGTGATGGCGGATGCTGGCGGCCCAGGAACCGTTGAGATAAAGGCTTCCGCCGTTGAGGTCGTAGCGGGGGTCCTCGTCATAACGTTCAATGGCGTAGCCGGCCATATCCCAGTTGATGAGGTCCTTTGAATGGAGAATGGGGCAGCCGGGCACATAGTGCATGCTGGTAGATACCATATAGAAGTCATTGCCCACGCGGATGAGGTCAGGGTCAGGCCAGTCACCCCAGAGCAAAGGGTTGGTAAAGGTGCCGTCGCCGTTGTCCGGATGCCATACGGGAATCTGTGCGGTTGCTGCGGCGGTGAAGCAAAACGCCAGGGCCAGGAGTGTTTTGCGGTAATTGAAATACTTTTTCATGAAGATGATATTCTTTATGGGTGTTTCTGTGTGCTGTTGTTCGTAAACTGCGTTGCGACGGAGTGGTGTAAGAGAGTCACATTATTGCAGATTCACTTTTTTCCTCAGGCGGATGTCGCCGTGTGAACGTCCTACCATGAATTCGAATTCACCCGGTTCGAATACATATTTCATTTCGATGTTCCAAAGGCCGAGACGGTCTTTGGGAATGACGTAGTGTACTTTTTTCTCCTGTCCGGGTTGCAGCTCTATCTTGCTGAATTCCTTCAGCATGGCTTTGGGGGTGACTACACTCGAAACACAGTCGCGCACGAAGAGCAGGGGCACTTCCTTGCCGGCCATTTTCCCGGTGTTCTTGACAGTGAAGCTGAGCTCAACCTGACTGTCCTGATGCAGCGTGTCGATTTCCAGGCCGCTATATTCGAACTGCGTGTAGCTCAGACCGTGACCGAAGGGGTAGGCCGGCTGGTCGTCGGCGCGTCCACTGCCCAGACCGTAGCCGGTCCAGTAGCGTGAAGGCGCATGATAATAGTACATGGGTACCTGTCCGGCATGCTTGGGCACCGTGATAGGCAGTTTGCCCGAGGGGCATACCTTGCCGAAGAGGATTTCGGCCAATGCCTTGCCGCCGTACATGCCCGGTTCCCAAACGTCGACGATGGCAGGAATGTTCTGGCTGACCCATTCGTTGTTGAGCGGTTTTCCGTTGACAATAACGGCTACGACGGGTTTGCCTGTCTCATAAAGAGCCTTGACAAGTTCCGTCTGCCGGCCGTAGAAGTCGATGGACGGACGGTCGGCCGATTCGCCGTAGGTGCGCAGGCCCCAGTCGGAGCGGATGCCGTAACCGCCGATGGCCACAACGATGAGGTCGCAGGAACGGGCTTTGCTGACGGCGTCGCTGATGGAGTAATCGGAAATTTCTCCGCCTTCCTCAAGCATTTTTTTCTGGAGGGCAGGGTCGGTCGTGTTGGTGATGCCTTCCTTGGCCGCTTTTCCCTTGATGCGTCCGCTGTAGCTGTAAACGATTTCCGAGTTCCCGGCTTCAGCTTGTATGCCTTCGAGAATGCTGACATAGTTGCTGTCGGGCTGTGTCATGGTCCAGTCGCCAAGGATAGACATATTGTCGGCGTTGGGTCCGGTTACGAGGATGCGCTTGTACTTTTCGGGCTGGAGCGGAAGCAGGTTGGTTTCGTTTTTCAGCAGGACAATACATTCGCGTGCAGCTTCGAGCGCCAGCTGGCGTGCCTGAGGAGTGGCATATTCCTCCTTCATGGGGTCGGCATATCGGTTTTCGAACAGTCCCAGATCGAACTTGACGGTCAGAATCCTTCTGACGGCATCGTCAATGCGGTCGATGGAAATTTTTCCTTCCCTGACGAGCTGACGCACGGGTACAAGGAAGTCTGTGGAGTCGGAAGAATACATGTGCATGTCCAGACCGGCGTTGACCGACTGCTGCATGGCGTCGCTCAGGTCCTTGGCCGTGCCGTGCAGGTCCTGCAGGTTTTCCATGTCCTTCATGTCGCTGATATAGAAACCCTTGAATCCGAATTCATTCTTGACTACGTCGGTCAGCAGCCAGTGCGAGGCATGGGCGGGGATACCGCCGATGTCGTTGTGTCCGGGCATGATGGTCATGCATCCGGCTTCGATAGCGGCCTTGAACGGGGGAAGGATATAGTTGCGTACCGAGCGTTCGGAAATGTCGGCAGAAGCATGGTTGATGCCGCCTACCGAGGCACCACCTCCGCAGAGATGCTTGACTGAAGTGGCTACGCGGTCCTGCGGGTTCTCATGGTCCTGATAGCCTGATACGGCCTGTCGGACGAGCTCGCTGGCCAGGTAGGGGTCTTCGCCGTAGGTTTCTCCGGTGCGGCCCCAGCGGGCATCGAATACGACGTCGACGCTCGGAGCAAATATCCAGCTCAGTCCGCCAGTTCGGATTTCGCGGGAAGCGGCGGTAGTTGTCTGTTTTACCAGGTCGCGGTTGAAAGTAGCGGCCATGCTGATGGACGTGGGGAAGATGGTACGTCCGGAGATAAGACCGTTACCGTGAGCCGCGTCGGCACCTATAAGATAAGGGATTTTCAGACGTGTCTTTTCTGATAGAGTCTGCATTTTGTTGAGCTGTTCAAGCGACTGTCCGCAAATCCAGGCACCGAAATTATAGTAACCCTTGTCAAAAATAGCCTGTTCGTCCCATTCGGACACCATGTCCATCTGTCCGATTTTTTCGTCAAGTGTCATTTGCCGGAGCAGGGCTTCGACACGTTCTTTGGTCGGTCGTGACGAATCCATGTAAACGGAGGTGTTGACAGTTTCGTAGGAGTGGCATGCGGTCAGCAGACTGATGGCTCCCAGCAGTAAGAACCTTTTCATAGCTTTCGTTGTTGTAGATGTTTTTTATGTATTAGACGGCTGCAAATATACGGATTTTTGGGGAGGAATATGGCGACGTACAAGCCCTAAGCTTGTACTATTTACATCTCTTAATGCAGTTGTGGGGGAGAACATAGTACAATTAAAGTTAACCACTGTAAAAAAGGAAAATAAAGCGTGCCATTTTGGCATATCGGGTTGTTCTCTCCGGTGTTTTTGTTTGGGGTGATGGGGCTGATTCCGACTCGCTTCGCCCCAAGGATGTAGCCAGTTCGGCATCTGCCATTTTGTCACGCCGGATGGTTTGGCAAGGTTGTTGTGACTTTTAAGGTGAAGCCGCTTCTGAGGAATGGCTTCGGAGTAAGAAAAGAAAATAAATAAAACAGATAAGTATATGAATTTCGACAACTTTACCATCAAAGCACAGCAAGCCCTGCAGCAGGCGCTGCAGCGGGCTGCGTCGGGCGGCCAGCAGGCGCTGGAGCCCGTACACCTGCTGGCCGGTGTGCTGGCCGTGGGTGAGAATGTTACGCACTTTCTGTTCAGTAAGTTAGGCGTAAACGAAAAGATGATTACCGCCGCTGTCGACCGCCAGTTGGCATCGTTGCCCCGGGTTAGTGGAGGAGGCGAACCCTACCTGAGCCGCGAAAGCAACGAGGTGATGACCAAGGCGCTCGATTTGGCCAAACAAACGGGCGACGAGTTTGTGGGACTGGAAGTGTTGCTGCGTGCCCTGCTGGCCGTATCCTCTACCGCCTCTACCATTCTGAAGGACGCCGGCATTACCGACAAGGCGCTGGCTGAGGCCATCAAGGAACTGCGAGGCGGAGCCAAGGCCAATTCAGCTTCAAGCGAGGATACCTATCAGGCCCTTTCAAAATATGCCCGCAATCTGGTGGAGGAGGCCCGCGACGGCAAGCTCGACCCCGTAATCGGGCGTGACGAGGAAATTCGCCGCGTGCTGCAAATCCTGAGCCGACGCACCAAGAACAACCCGATTCTGATTGGTGAGCCGGGTACGGGTAAGACTGCCATCGTTGAGGGACTGGCCGAGCGAATCCTGCGCGGCGACGTGCCTGAGAATTTGAAGAACAAGCAACTTTATTCGCTGGACATGGGGGCCCTGATTGCGGGAGCCAAATACAAAGGCGAGTTTGAGGAGCGACTCAAGAGCGTGGTCAATGAGGTGACGCGTGCCGAGGGCAACATCATCCTGTTCATTGATGAAATCCATACGCTGGTCGGTGCCGGCAAGAGCGAAGGCGCCATGGATGCCGCCAACATTCTGAAACCGGCCCTGGCCCGTGGCGAGCTGCGCTCCATCGGTGCCACTACGCTGGAGGAATACCAGAAGTATTTTGAAAAGGACAAGGCACTGGAGCGTCGTTTCCAGACGGTCATGGTGGACGAGCCGACGGTGGAAGACTCCATCTCCATCCTGCGTGGACTGAAGGAGAAGTACGAGAACCATCACAAGGTACGTATTCAGGACGACGCCATCATTGCGGCCGTCGAGCTGTCCAACCGTTACATTACCGAGCGTTTCCTGCCCGACAAGGCCATCGACCTGATGGATGAGGCCGCTGCCAAGTTGCGTATGGAGCGCGACTCACAGCCGGAGGAACTGGATGAAATCAGCCGCCGTTTGCGCCAGCTTGAAATTGAGCGCGAGGCCATCAAGCGCGAAAAGGACGAGGAGAAGCTGGCCGGCCTGAACCGCGAAATCTCCGATTTGGAAGAGCAGGAGCGCAACCTGCGCGCCAAATGGGAAGGCGAGCGTGAGCTGGTGGGCCGCATTCAGCAGGACAAACTGCAGCAGGAACAGCTGAAATACGAGGCTGACCGTGCCGAGCGCGAGGGCGATTACGGCAAGGTAGCCGAAATACGCTACGGCAAGATGCGCCAGCTTGACGAGGACATTGCCAGTGTGCAGCAGCAACTGCGCGAACGTCAGGGCGGCCAGGCCATGATTAAGGAAGAGGTGACGGCCGACGATATTGCCGACGTGGTAAGCCGCTGGACGGGCATACCCGTAAGCCGTATGCTGGAGAGCGAGCGAGAGAAACTGCTGCGCCTGGAGGACGAGCTGCATAGTCGTGTGGTAGGTCAGGACGAGGCCATTCAGGCCGTAGCCGACGCCGTGCGTCGCAGCCGTGCCGGACTGCAGGACCCGAAACGTCCTATCGGTTCGTTCATCTTCCTGGGTACCACGGGTGTCGGTAAGACCGAGCTGGCCAAGGCTTTGGCAGAGTATCTCTTCAACGACGAAACGCTGATGACGCGAATTGATATGAGTGAGTATCAGGAAAAATTCAGTGTGTCCCGTCTGGTTGGAGCGCCTCCCGGATATGTAGGTTATGAGGAAGGCGGACAGTTGACGGAGGCCGTACGGCGCAAGCCTTACAGCGTAGTTCTGTTCGACGAAATCGAAAAGGCTCATCCCGACGTGTTCAACATTTTGCTGCAGGTACTTGACGACGGTCGTCTGACCGACAACAAGGGGCGTGTGGTCAATTTCAAGAACACCATCATCATCATGACCTCCAACCTGGGCAGCGCTTACATCCAGAGCCAGTTTGACAAGATGAAGGGACAGGCTCCCGCCGCTTGCCAGAACATTCTGGAGGAGACGAAGAACGGCGTAATGGATATGCTGAAGAAGACCATTCGGCCGGAATTCCTCAACCGCGTGGACGACATCATCATGTTCCAGCCGCTGACCCGTCCGGAGATTGAACAGATTGTCCGCCTGCAGGTAGGTAGCGTTGTTAAGCGGCTGGCCGACCAGGGCGTACGTCTTGAGGTAGCGGCCGACGCCGTATCGCTGATAGCCGATGCCGGATTCGATCCGGAGTTTGGAGCACGTCCAGTAAAACGTGCCTTGCAGCGCCTGTTGCTCAACGATTTGAGTAAGGCTCTGCTGGCCGGACAGGTTGACCGCACACGACCCATCAAGGCCGTGGCCGAAGGTGATCACCTGAAGTTTGAAAACTAATCACTTTTTCGTCCCGCCCCTGCGTGGGCAATGGGACTGGACATAATAATATAAGTGAGTGAGCCGCACGGGCGTCCTGCTGGGAGTCATACTCCGGCAGGCAGCCCGTGCGGACTTTTTTGTAAGAGGGGGCAAAATTGTGTCAGTTCTGCCGATTTGGCACGGTGTTTGCTGACTAAATTGCAGAAAATAATTAAAAAAATCTCAGATATTTATGGCAAAAGGAACTATCGGGGTAACTACTGACAACATTTTCCCCGTCATCAAAAAGTTTTTGTATAGCGATCATGAAATTTTCCTGCGCGAGCTCGTGTCTAACGCCGTAGATGCCACGCAGAAGCTGAAGACCTGCGCCATGAAAGGCGACTTCAAGGGCGAGTTGGGCGACTTGGCCGTGCGTGTAAGCGTGGACGAGAAGGCCGGTACGCTGACTGTCAGCGACCGCGGACTCGGTATGACCGCTGAGGAAATCGACAAATACATCAACCAGATTGCCTTTTCGGGCGTGACGGACTTTCTGGATAAATACAAGGACGACGCCAACGCCATTATCGGTCACTTCGGACTGGGCTTCTATTCAGCCTTCATGGTAGCCAAGAAGGTGGAAATCCTGACCCGCAGCTACCGTGAGGATGCCAAGGCCGTGCGCTGGACCTGCGACGGTTCACCTGAATACGACATGGAGGATGCCGAGCGCGCCGACCGTGGTACGGACATTATTCTGCATATTGACGATGATTGCAAGGAGTTCCTCGAGAAGGGCCGTATCCAGAGCCTGCTGGAGAAGTACTGCAAGTTCCTGCCCGTGCCGGTAGTGTTCGGAAAGAAAACCGAATGGAAGGACGGCAAGCAGGTAGACACCGAGGAGGACAATCAGATTAACGACGTCAACCCGATTTGGACGCGCAAACCGTCGGAACTGAAGGACGAGGACTACAAGAAGTTCTATCGCGAACTCTATCCGATGGCCGACGAGCCGCTCTTCTGGATTCACCTGAACGTAGACTACCCGTTCAACCTGACCGGTGTGCTTTATTTCCCGAAAATCAAGAGCAACCTTGACTTCCAGCGCAACCGCATCCAGCTCTACTGCAATCAGGTATTCGTTACCGACCAGGTGGAGAACATCGTGCCGGACTTCCTGACCTTGCTGCACGGCGTCATTGATTCTCCGGACATTCCGTTGAACGTCAGCCGAAGCTACCTGCAGAGCGACCAGAACGTGAAGAAAATCTCTACCTACATCACCAAGAAGGTAAGCGACCGCTTGCAATCCATCTTCAAGAATGACCGCAAGACTTATGAAGAGAAGTGGGACGACCTGAAGCTCTTTATCCACTACGGTATGCTGACGCAGCCCGACTTTTACGACAAGGCCAAGGATTTTGCCCTGCTCAAGGATGTGGACGGCAAATACTATACTTACGAGGAATATAAGGAACTTATCAAGGGCGAGCAAACGGACAAAAATGATACGCTGGTCTATCTGTATGCCAATCAGAAGGAAGCACAGTACAGCTTCATTGAGTCGGCCAAGGCTAAAGGCTATAACGTGCTGCTGATGGACGGTCAGCTCGATACGGCCCTGGTAGGCATGCTGGAGCAGAAGTTTGAGAAGACCCGCTTCTCTCGCGTAGATGGTGACACCATCGACAAACTGATTGTAAAGACTGATGCCAAGAGCGTCAGCCTGAATGAGGAGCAGACGGGCTTGCTGACAGGCGCTTTCCAGTCGCAGATGCCGAAGATTGAGAAGACGGAATTCCACGTAGAGGTGGGCAGCCTGGGTGAAGGAGATCTTCCGGTTGTTGTCACGCAGAGCGAGTATATGCGCCGTATGAAGGAGATGAGCCAGTTGCAGAGCGGCATGTCATTCTACGGAGAAATGCCCGACATGTATAACCTTGTGCTCAATGCCGATCATCCTTTGGTGAAGAAAGTGCTGGATGAGACAGAGGCTGACACCCGTGAGACTCTGGCTCCGATAGAGGCTGAAATCAAGGGTCTGAAAGCCCGTCAGCAGGTATTGGAACAGCAGCAGAAGGACAAGAAGGCTGACGAAATCACCGACGAGGATAAGAAAAATCTGACGGATTGTCACGAGCAGCTTGAAAGTGAGCAGAAGAAACGTGAGGAAACCATTGCTGCCAGCGCAGCCAAGAATGACGTACTGCATCAGCTGATTGATTTGGCTTTGTTGCGCAACGGTTTGCTGAAGGGTGAGGCGCTCGACAAGTTCCTCAAACGCAGTGTCAACTTGATGAAATAAGTAATCACACGGAAAAATAGAAATGCCGACAGAGGGGCGGAGTGGCCAAAAGCTCCATCCCTCTGTTCGTTTTTTTCAAAAAAGAGAAACGTATGAAACAGAGTTTCGGAAAAAGTCTTTTGCTATTGTTTCTGTCCTTGTTCGGACCGACGATGACGGCTGCCGTCAAAGTGGTTTATCAGCGAAGTGATTCGCTGAAGGTGGTGAGGTTGGTCGCTCAGGGCCGAAAACTGAAAGCTGCCGACCGTCCGGTGTATTTTGGACGGCAGTTCTTGGGCGTTCCCTATGTGGCCGCCACGCTTGAAGGCCATGATCCCGAATGTCTGGTGGTTAACTTGCGGCAGCTGGACTGCACAACGTTGGTGGAGAATGTGGCCGCCCTGACGTGGGCATGTCAGGAACGTGGGGATGCCTGGAAAAATTATATCAAATATCTGGAAAGGCTGCGCTACAAAGACGGCCGGCTCAACGGCTATGCTTCGCGGTTGCATTATTTTACGGAATGGATGTCCGACAATACGCGGCGTAAACTTGTGGTTCCCGTTAATGCCGGAGCTGCGGCGTCGGCTTCGTTTGCTCCGGTGTTGTCGTATATGAGTACTCATCCCACGGCCTATCCGATGCTTAAAAAACATCCTGAATGGGTATCGGTAATTGCACGTAACGAAAAGCAATTCAGCGGGATTCGGGTCAATTATATTCCGCGTGACAAGCTCAATGGAGGGCGCAGTACGCTGGGGGCCATACGCAATGGCGATATCGTGGCGATTGTGACCCGGCGCAAGGGGCTTGATTACAGCCATGTAGGGCTGGCGGTATGGGGGAAGGATGGCAAACTGCATTTGCTGAACGCCTCGAGCCTGCGGAAAAAAGTGGTAGAAGAACCGCAAACACTTTATCGGTACATGTTGGGACAACGTAACCAGATGGGCATTCGTCTGGTCCGCTTGGCCTGCTGTGTGAACTGAGCCGTGTCTTGGCCGTGTTGGAGATTAGCGGTGGCGGTATTCTGAGGGTGACATCCCCGTAGCCGATTTGAAGTATTTTCCCAGGAAGGACTGGTTGGGAAAGTTTAGTCGTTCAGCTATTTCCTTGATGGTATAATCGCTACAGGAAAGGTAGGTTTTGATTTCTACCAGAACAACCAGTGAAATCCATTGTCCGGCGGTGCGTCCACTTACCTTTTTGATCACTTCTGACATGTACTTGGGCGAAAGACACAACTGTGAGCTATACCACGAAATGTCACGCTGTTTGCGGTAGTTTTGCGAGAGCAGGTGTATGAATCGTCCGAAAATGGCACCGCTGCGGCTGTTTGAGGCAGAATCCGAACAATAACGGCGGTAAAGGAAGTTGCATACGTCAAAGTAATATGTTCGCAGAAGTAAGGCTACCAGTTCACGCTGGAAATGATTGTTACGTTCGTTGAGTCGTTCCTGAATCATGCTGAACATGCGTACAACCTGACTGATCTCTTCCTCATTGAGCTTGATGATGGGCCGTTCCAGCAGGAATACCAGGTAGGGCAGAAAACTCTGCAACCCGATCAGGCTGTCCTGTGAATATCGTGACGATACAAGCATGAAGCGTCCTTTAAAATCGGGGGTCCATTGACAGTTGTCAAGAACCTGTTCGCCGGTACCGATAAGAAATTCGCCGGCTTTTATTTCCAGCGGTTGCGAATTGAGTCGGAATGTGGCGCTTCCTTGCAGGCACAGGGCGTGTGTAATAAATCCGAGTCGGCGCGGTTGTAGGGGGTTGTCGTATCTGCTTACGTCGTCCAGAAACAAAACGTCACCCTCTACTCCCATGGCTTCTGTCTGGAAACTGTATTCAGCGTCTTTCAGATTGACGTGTCTGATTTCCTTGTCTTTCATGATAATTGATAATGAAAGATACAAATATGGCCATAAAAAATGAGAAAAACCATTTTGTCGCCCATAAAAAAATAAAAAGAACGCCGGGTAGATTTCTATTTTCCGTCAAAAAATGGCGCGTTGCCAAAATATCTTGTTAATTTTGTAGCCTACATATTATTTTAAAGCAATCAACAATGTCGTGTATTCTGCATATTGAGAGCACAACTACGGTGTGTTCAGTAGCGTTGAGTCAGGATGGAGCATGCCTTTTTGAAAAGGCAAATTATGACGGCCCCCAGCATAATACGCTGTTGGCCCCTTATGCCGAAGAAGCCTTGTCTTTTGCCGACAGTCATGCCATTCCGCTTGATGCGGTAGCCGTCAGTTGTGGTCCGGGTTCTTATACCGGGTTGCGTATCGGCGTTTCTACGGCCAAAGGTCTGTGCTACGGCCGCAATGTGCCGCTGATTGCCGTGGGAACGTTGGAGTTGTTGTGTGTGCCCGTATTGTTATATCATGATTTGCCGGAAGATGCTTTGATTTGTCCGATGCTTGACGCCCGTCGTATGGAGGTATATTCAGCCGTTTATGACCGCGCACTTGGCGTAAAGCGTAAAATAGAAGCTACGGTAGTTACTCCTGACAGTTACATCGAATTTCTTGAGCAGGGGCCCGTGTACTTCTTCGGCAATGGTGCAGCCAAATGCCAGGAAGTGATTCGGCACCCTAATGCACATTTCATCGATAAGATTGTTCCCCTGGCCAAGAATATGATTCCTTTGGCTGAAAAGGCTGTGGCGCAGCAAAAATATGCTGATGTAGCTTATTTTGAGCCTTTTTATCTGAAACAGTTTGTGACGACAAAACCCAAAAATCTTTTGAATGGATTATAATACCCAACGCAGTAAAATCCTTCTGCCCGAATACGGACGTACGGTGCAGAATATGGTGGAAAATGTGCTGAGTTTAGAAAATAGGGCCCAGCGCCAGAAAGGTGCGGAGCTGATTATAAAAGTAATGGCCAACATGTTTCCGCAGAGTAAGAATGTGCCCGACTTTAAACATAAATTGTGGGACCATCTGGCTCTGATGTCCGATTACCAGTTGGACATAGACTATCCTTACGGAAAACCGGAACCCAAGTCTGCCGATTCCCGTCCCATGCGCATACCCTATCCGTCCCATCGCATAGGATATCGTCATTATGGCAAATTGCTCGAATCGTTCATTAACTATCTGAACGAGCTTCCTGAAGGTGAAGAGAAAAATCAGTTGAGTTTGCTCGTTGCCGGTCAGATGAAACGTAGTTTGGCTGAGTGGAACAAGGATTCGCTGAACAATGAAAAAGTGGTAGCCGATTTGGCACGCTATACGCACGGGCAGGTTCAGCTTGAGGCTGCGCTGCTGAAAAATACCGGTGTCCGCAGCACTCGTCCGAATAACAATGGCTTGCGTACCTCACGTAACAAACGGGGAAAACGGGCTTATTAAGGCGGACTTTTTTCGTATTTTGTGAACTAAAAAACATTTCGTCATGTCATCATTTATTATTGAAGGCGGTCATCGGCTTCACGGAACCATTATTCCGCAGGGTGCCAAAAACGAGGCCCTGCAGGTGCTTTGTGCCACCTTGCTGACGGAAGATTGCGTCAGAATCAAGAACATTCCGGATATTCTCGACGTAAATAATCTGATTCAACTGTTGGCAGACATTGGGGTAGAAATTACGGTAAACGGTCCCAACGACATGACGTTTTGTGCACGACATATAAATGCCGACTATCTGCAGAGTGAAACCTTCTATAAGCGCTGTTCCTCATTGCGTGGCAGTATCCTGCTCATCGGGCCTTGTCTGGCGCGTTTCGGACGTACGGTAGTGGCGCAACCCGGAGGTGACAAAATCGGCCGCCGCCGGTTGGATACCCATTTTTATGGTATTTCAAAGCTGGGAGCCACTTTCGATTATGATGAGAAGCTCAACATATTCAACGTGCAGGCCCCCGAGCTGAAGGGAACGTACATGCTGCTCGATGAGGCTTCCGTAACCGGTACGGCCAATATTATTATGGCTGCCGTGCTGGCTGAAGGCACTACTACCATTTATAATGCCGCCTGCGAACCTTATGTGCAGCAGCTTTGTCACCTGCTCAATGCCATGGGCGCACGCATCAGTGGCATTGCTTCTAATCTTATCACCATTGTCGGGGTTAAAAAACTGCATGGTGCTGAACATCGCATCCTGCCCGATATGATTGAAATCGGCAGCTTTATCGGAATGGCAGCCATGGTGGGCGACGGCTTGCGTATCAAGGATGTCTCCCTGCGCAATCTGGGCATGATTCCCTATGTGTTCCAGCGACTGGGCATACGGGTTGAAACCGAGGGTGACGACCTTTATATCCCGAGGCAGGACCATTATGAAATCGAGTCGTTTATCGACGGTTCGTTCATGACGCTGGCTGATGCACCCTGGCCCGGTCTGACTCCCGATTTGCTGAGTGTGCTGATTGTGGTGGCTACGCAGGCCAAGGGGTCGGTCCTGTTCCATCAGAAAATGTTCGAAAGCCGTCTCTTCTTTGTGGATAAGCTCATTGAAATGGGAGCGCAGATTATTCTGTGTGACCCTCACCGCGCCGTTGTCGTCGGTCACGATAACGAATTGCCGCTGCGTGCCCGTACCATGGTTTCGCCCGACATCCGTGCCGGTATTGCCATGCTGATTGCCGCCATGAGCGCCAAGGGCACGAGCCGCATTGACAACGTCGGTCAGATTGACCGTGGTTATGAGCATATAGAAGAGCGCCTGAATGCCCTGGGAGCCAAAATACAGCGAGTTGACTAACTTATTTTCTGCTATGTTATGATTCGTCCCGACAGCATTTACGGCATAGGCCGCATCACCCGTACACACGGCATCAACGGTAAGGTGGAACTTCAGTTTACCGATGATGTATTCGACCGCGCCGATGCTCCTTACCTGTTTTTGGAAATGGACGGTTTGCCTGTACCTTTCTTTTGGGAGGAATACAGCTTCAAGAACCAGCATGCCGCCCTCTTCAAGTTTGAAGACGTCGACAATGAGCAGCAGGCCCGTCGTCTGGTGGGTGCGCAGGTCTTCTACGACCGTCGTTTCGCTCCTCATACGGCGCCCGACATGGACAGCTTCAAGTTTTTTGTAGGCTATCGTGTGCTTTTGCCCGACGGTCGTGAAGTAGGCCGGGTTGAATCGGTGGATGAGTCGTCGGCCAATGTGTTGCTTTCTATCCGTCATACTGACGGGCATGAGATCATGCTTCCGTTTCATCCCGACCTGGTCACTTCGTTCGACGAGCAGCAGCGGGAACTGGTCATGGATGTGCCCGAGGCGTTGCTCAGCCTGAACGACTAAAATTCTGTCTCTCACAAATTCTCTCCTTGATATGTCAAAACGAAGTCTCGTAATTTTGGGCGCCACCGGTTCAATCGGAACCCAGGCTTTGGATGTGGTCCGGCAGCACCCGGACCTTTTTGAGGTATATGCCCTTACCGCCCATAATAATATAGAAAAGCTCATGGAGTTGGCCCGCGAGTTCCAGCCCCAGGCCGTAGTCATTGCCAACGAAGAAAAGTTCGACGCCCTGCGTGACGGGCTGGCCGACTGCCCCATTACGGTGTATGCCGGTGCCGATGCGCTGTGTCAGATTGTGGAGGCCGGTCCGGTGGATATGGTACTGGCGGCCATGGTCGGCTTTTCGGGGCTGCTGCCCACCATTCATGCCATCAAGGCCCGCAAGGCCATTGCCCTGGCCAACAAGGAAACGCTGGTGGTGGCCGGTGAGCTGATTACGTCGCTTGCCCGGGAATACAAAGTGCCCATCCTGCCAGTCGACAGTGAGCACTCTGCCATCTTCCAGTGTCTGGCCGGCGAGTACGACAACGATATCGAAAAACTCATTCTGACCGCTTCGGGCGGCCCCTTCCGCGGTTACGACGAGGCCCGCCTGGCTGCCGTAACGCCCGCCCAGGCCCTGCAGCATCCCAATTGGGAGATGGGGGCCAAAATCACCATTGACTCCGCCACGATGATGAACAAGGGGTTCGAGGTGATGGAAGCCCGCTGGCTGTTTGGCGTTGAGCCCGACCGCATTGAGGTAGTGGTGCATCCCGAAAGCGTCATCCACTCTGCCGTACAGTTTGCCGACGGCAGCATCAAGGCGCAGCTGGGCATGCCCGACATGCGTATCCCCATTCAGTATGCCTTCAGCTATCCCGGCCGCCTGTCGCTCAACTGTCCGCGGCTTGACCTTTTTGCGTTGCAGACCATGCACTTTGAGCGGCCCGACAGCCGCACGTTCCGTTGTCTGGCAGCTGCCTACGAGGCCATACGCCGCGGCGGCAACATGCCCTGTATCTGCAATGCGGCCAACGAGGTGGCCAACGCTGCTTTCCGGTCCGGCCGTATCGGATTCCTGCAGATAGCCGACGTGATTGAGCGCATGATGCAGGAAGTAAGCTACGAGGCGGCTCCTACGCTCGACAATTATCTGCAGACCGATGCCGAGACGCGTCGGCGCAGCGAGGCGCTCATCGCGTCATTATAGTATTCAATTACACACATACTTACTCACACAGAAAAAATCCAATGGAAGTATTTTTTATCAAAGCCCTGCAGCTCATTCTCTGTTTTGCGCTGCTGGTGTTGTGTCATGAGGGCGGGCATTTCCTGTTTGCCAAGCTCTTTAAGGTAAGAGTTGAAAAGTTCTGCCTGTTTTTCGACCCGTGGTTCCACCTCTTCAAGTGGCGCCCCAAAAAGAGCGAAACCACCTACTACGTGGGCTGGCTCCCTCTGGGCGGCTATGTCAAGATTGCGGGAATGATTGACGAGTCGATGGACACCGAGCAGATGAAACAGCCCGTAAAGCCCTGGGAGTTCCGGGCCAAACCCGCCTGGCAGCGCCTGCTCATCATGATTGGCGGTGTGCTGGTCAATTTTTTCCTGGCCTTCTTTATCTATTCCATGGTGCTCTTTACCTGGGGCGAAACCTACGTACCCGTCAAAAACATGACCCACGGTTTCAAGTTTAACGAAACCGCCAAGTCCTACGGTTTCCGCGACGGCGATATCCCCCTGCGCACCGATACGCGCACCTTCAAGAGCTTCGACTCCAACGAAACCGTAGGCGACATGTACCGCGGTATTTCCGAAGCCCGTCAGGTTGTGGTGTGGCGCGGCGGAAAGGAAGTGACCCTTTCCCTGCCCGGCAACCTCAACATGCTCGACATGATGAAGGCCAATCCGCGCTTCGTGCTGCCCCGTGTACCGTTTGTGGTAGATTCCGTAAAGGCCGGTTCGCCGGCCATGAAAGCCGGCATGCGCCGTGGCGACCGCGTGGTGGCCTTCAACGGCAAGCCCGTGAGCGACTGGAACGACTATACCTACCGCATGGGCCAGCTTTCCGACCAGCTTACCCATCTTAACGAAGCCCAGGCCGACCGTCTGCGCAACGTGCAGCTGGTAGTGGCTCACGCAGGCGGAAGCCTCGACACCATGCGCGTGCAGCTGGATGCCGACCTCCTGCTGGGTGTTTACAACCAGGCCCCCGACTATCAGACCGTAACGCGCCATTACACCTTCCTTGAGAGTATTCCTGCCGGCATCAGTCACGGGTGGAACGTGCTGACGGGCTACGTGTCCGACCTGAAGTATCTCTTCTCCAAGGACGGGGCCAAGAGCGTGGGCAGTTTCGGCGCCATCGGCAGCATGTTCCCCTCTACGTGGGACTGGCAGCAGTTCTGGCTCCTGACGGCCTTTATCAGTTTCATGTTGGGCTTCATCAACATCCTGCCCATTCCGGCCCTCGACGGCGGTCATGCCTTTTTCCTGCTGTGCGAGGTCATTACGCGCCGCAAGCCCAGCGACCAGTTTATGGAGCGCACCCAGACCGTGGGCATGTTCCTGCTGCTGGGACTGATGTGTCTGGCCATCTTCAACGATTTGGTGCGTTTCGTGTTTTAAGCCGCAGCATTTCTGGTTATACTGAAATACAAAAAAACGACCGCCGGCAGCGCCTTGAGCCTCGAAGCAGAAGTCCTGCCGGCGGTCGGCTTGAATAAAGGGCCGGCCGTTATTTTTCCGGTGAGGAGTAGGCGGTTGTGCCCGGAATGATTATGAGAAAATATTGATGAAACGTGTTTTCCTGTTGCTTCTGGTTGCCTGGTTGGGCGTGTGTATCCGCATCGGCGCACAGGCCGATTCGGTGGCGTTGCCGGATACGTGCCGGCAAGTCAGTGCCGATACGCTCGTGCCGCCCGATTCCGGCAGGGTGCAGTCGCCTGAAAAACACTTCTGGCGTGCCGCCGGCGAAACCTTCGGCATGAACATGGCGCAGTGGGCCTTCGACCGTTACGTGCTGCGCGGTTTCTATTCCTATATTTCCTGGGAAACCATCAAGCAGAATTTCCGTCACGGGTTCGACTGGGACAACGACCATCTGAGCACCAACATGTTTGCTCATCCCTACAACGGCTCTCTTTATTTCAATGCCGGCCGCTCCAACGGCTACAACTACTGGCAGTCGGAACTGTTTGCCATAGGCGGCAGCGCCATGTGGGAGCTTTTCATGGAAAGCGAGTACCCCTCGACCAACGATATTATTGCCACCCCGGTGGGCGGAGCTGCTCTGGGCGAGGTGCTCTTCCGCGCCTCCGACTATGTGCTCGACGACCGCAGTACGGGGGCCGAGCGCGTGGGGCGCGAGCTGGCGGCTTTCGTCATTTCCCCCATGCGGGGCTTCAACCGTCTCATCACCGGGCAGTCATGGAAGCGTGGCGCCACCACGGGCCGCCAGTTCGGCACGCCGCCCGTACACCTTGACTTCTCGCTGGGCCTGCGCGCCCTGATGTATCACGACGACAGGAGCCGCGGCCGCTCCGGCGGCATGGCCCGCCTGAGTCTGGAGTATGGCGACCGCTATGCCACCCGCTGCAAAGAGCCTTATCAGTATTTTTCGCTGCTGATGGAGCTGAATATGATAAAGACGCAGCCCCTGCTGAGTCGCGTGGAAATTGTCGGGCGCCTGCTTTCCAAGGAGGTGCTGCAGGGCCGCAGGTGCCGCCTCTCGGTAGGCTTGTATCAGCATTTCGACTTTTTTGATTCCGACACCATCAGCACCTACTCACCCAAGGAGTGGGAGCCCTGCGTGGTGCCCTACAAGTTCGGTACGCCGGCTTCGGTGGGTGGCGGTGCCATGTTCCGTTATGCCGACGGCCGCCGCACCTTCGACGCCTCTGTCCATGCCAACGGCGTGCTGCTGGGCGGATTGCTCAGCGATTACTACCGCTACTACCACCGCAACTACAACTGGGGTTCCGGCTTTGCGGTGAAGGTGGGCCTTACCGGCTCCGTCTGTAACGACCGGCTCACCTTTGCGCTTCACAACCAGTACTATCGTCTTTTTACCCGAAGCAACTGGGATTCCGTCGTCAATGGCGCCCCGTCGCCTTCCGAAGAGCCGAAGGACGTGTTGGGCGACGCGTCCTTTGCCTCGTTCAACCATCTGGAGGGCCGCGTCAGTTATCGTCTTTTCAAGTCACTTTCGCTCACGTGGGGGCTGGATTGGTATTATCGCCGTACGTGCTACGACACCTATCGCTGGATTAATATGGGTGGCTGGAGTTACGGTACCAGCGTTTTGTTTGTTTCCAGCCATCAGGTCAGCACGCAACTCATGCTGACCTACCGGTTGTAACTGGAGATATTTAGGCTGTTTTTAATAGCCGGCAGTTTGTAACAACAAGGTCGGACCTTAATAGAATAAGGTCCGACCTTGTTGTTTTTTCAAACCGTCTTTCGTGAGCTGGCCTGCGGGGGAAAGGTTATTTCTGCTTTTTGAGGAACTTGAGGGCGGCTTCCAGCTGGCCGTCGCGTCCCTTGATGAGGTCTTTGACGGTGGGCTCCACCATGATGTCGGGCTGTACGCCGCAGCCTACAAAGAGGCGGCCGTCGGCATAGGTGTCCTTTTTGGTGCAGATGCGGGCGCTGAAGCCGTGGCCCAGGTCGATGACGATGGGCTGGCCGGTGCTGCCGTTGGAGGGGCGTCCGATTTTGGTGAAGTGTTTCTGCCCGTCGGCCAGAATCAGGAAGTCCTCGGCGGCCGAGGCTGTGTTGTGGTCAATCAGTACGACGGTGGGCACTACCAGTCGGGGGTGTGAGGGCGGTATGCTGACGGTGTAGATGTCGTGCCCTACGTAGTATTCGCCGCGGGCCGTCAGGTAGCAGCGTTGGCTCCAGCTGTCGCCTACGGTGTCCTCGGGGGTCATGTATTCGCCCCAGGCTGCATAGCTGGCGGCGTAATCGCGGGTGCACCATTTGGAGCCCGTCAGCAGCGTGTCGGGGGTGAGGTATTGCAGGATGCTGGATCCGGTCCCCGTGCTGCCGCCGCCGTTGTAGCGCAGATCGATGATGAGCTTTTTGGCGCGTTGCTGCAGGGTGGGGAAGATTTTGACGAAGTCGTCCACGATGGCCGGGTTACTGAACGTGTTGAGCGCTACGTAGGCCACGTTGCCCGGATACCACTTCAGCTCAAGCCGCTTCCACTCGTCTTCCTTCGGGTACAGGGGGTCGGAATATACCGGCTCCTGGATTTTGTGTGTAAGGTGGAGCTTCAGGGTCTTTTTGTCCGGCGTGAGCAGTTCTACGTCGTAGGACTCACCGCGCAGGCCCTGCAGCATGAGCGACACGGCCATGTCGCGGCGTACGTAGTCGGTGGACGACGAGAAGAGCGGCAGGACGTGCTGCTCAAGGTAGGTCTGCGTGGGCAGGCCGTTGACTTTCACGATTTCCGTGCCGATGGGAATCCGCTTCCGGTTCAGCTCGTTGATACTCGTAACGATGGCCTTGCCTTCAATGTCGGAAATGTACCACTGCAGCTGGTCGAAAAAGGTGGTGATGCAGGGATAGTTGTTCCACATGATGTTGGTGTGGCCGTCCTTCAGCAGGGCGCAGAAGCGGCGCATTTCGTTGTAGAAGGCCCGGTTGTCGGGTGTTTGCTGCACCTTGGGCAGGTAGGCGCGGTAGAGGCTGTCCCATCGGGCTTCGCCTATCTGGTTGAAATATACGAAATTGTACTTCACTTCCGACCAGAATTTGGAGAGGATATACGTTTTTTCATCAGGGGTGAGCGCCTTGTCCTGTTCGTCCGCCTGTTGGCTCCGGCCCGTCAGGGCCAGGCCACACAGCGCGAGGGTAAGACAGGCACGGCGCAGCGTGCGTAGGGTCGTGTTCATAAATTTGTCTTTTTGGGGTTATTAATTTGTCGTTCAGCCTTCCATGTTGGGGTGGAACGGTGTTTTTCAGTGGTAAAGTTATAAAAAAAGATTATAGATGGGACGAAGTCGTTCTTTTTTTCCAATTATCCTGCCTTTTTCCGCAGGGCGGAGATGAGGCGGCTGATGCCGGTATGCGTGGGGAGTGGGTACGGGCATGGCAATCTGAAAGCCGGAATGCAGGAAAATGGACGGTTATGGTGCTTCAGTCCGGTTTCATATCCGGTTGGGCTTGGAAGTTTCATATTAATTTGTAACTTTGCCCCTATAAGTAACCTAAAGAAGAAAACACACACATCTATAAGAACAGTCATGAAAATACCTGCTGAATTTGATGCCATCCGGCCCTATATGCCGGAGGAGTTGCCTGCCGCCATAGAGAGCCTGATGCAGGATGAGCGGTTTCAGGGCGTTGTAGCCCGGCTTTATCCCGACCGCAGTATGGAGGAGGTGCGTCAGCTCTTCCTCTCGTGTCCGGACAATCTGGCGGTGCAGAAAACCATATTCATGCCTTTGCTGGAGCAGCTGGAAAGGCAGTGCTGCAAGTCGCTGCAGGCTGATTTTGGCGCTTTGCCTGACAAGGAGAAGAACTATACGTTTGTGTCGAACCACCGCGACATCGTGATTGATTCGGCTTTTCTGGGGCTTACCCTGCTGCGTGACGGATTTCCCACGACCATGGAGATTGCCATTGGCGACAATCTGCTCATTTATCCCTGGATTCGCACGCTGGTGCGCATCAACAAGTCGTTTGTGGTGCAGCGTTCCGTGTCGCTGCGGCAGCGTCTGGAAAGCAGTCTGCTCATGAGCCGCTACATGCACTACGTCGTCCGTGAGAAGCACGACAACCTGTGGATTGCGCAGCGCGAAGGGCGCGCCAAGGATTCGGACGACCGCACGCAGGAAGCCGTATTGAAAATGCTGGCCATGGGTGGCAGCGGAAAAACACCCGTGGAACAGTTGGCAGAGCTGAACATCGTGCCGCTTACCATTTCCTATGAATACGACCCGTGCGACGTGCTGAAGGCCGTGGAGTTCCAGCAGAAGCGTGACAACCCCGCTTTCAGGAAAAGTCCGGCTGACGACCTCAACAACATGCAGACCGGAATTTTCGGCTACAAAGGTACCGTGAAATATGTGGCCGCACCGTGTATCAACACTTGGATTGAAGCGTATGCCGCCCTGCCCAAAGCCGAATTCTTCGAGGCTGTAGCCCGCCGGATGGACCGCGAGATTCATTTGCGTTATAACTTGTGTCCGGTCAACTACGCTGCGGTTGATCTGCTTGAGGAGGGCAGCCGCTTTGCCTCGTACTATACACACGACGAGCGGCAGGAGTTTGAACATTATCTGCACGAAAAAATCAGAAAGGCCGACTTTGCCGGCAAGGATACCGGATTCCTGTTTAACACCATGCTGCGCATGTATGCCAATCCGCTTTATAATTATTTACAGGCGCATGAGTCGCAGGTGTAGAGCGGCATAAAAGTGTCCGGCGTGCCGTGTTTTACGGGTCGCAGGCCATAAAAATGTGTTGTAATGAGCAGAAAATTGAAACACAATTTGTTAGTATCGAATTTTCTTTCTAATTTTGCAACCCAAAAGCGCAGTATAACCGCATAATCAAAATAAAACAGCATAAATAAAATGAAAAGAACATTTCAACCCCACAACAGAAAGAGAAACAACAAACATGGTTTCCGCCAGCGTATGGCTACGGCTAACGGCCGTCGCGTATTGGCTGCCCGTCGCGCAAAAGGTCGCAAGAAATTGACGGTTGCAGACGAAATTCACGGCAAACACTAATTTTTTGCCGCGCATGCGCATGGCTGTCCGCTGAGGGACAATGGACAGCAAAAGGGAGGAATATCGGTTTTTTTCAGAAAAACCTGTATTCCTCCCGCTTTTTTGTCGTAACTTTGGCGCAAAATTCCGGACGGGGGCGCTGGCCGTTTTTTTCAGGTCGCCCGGACGTCGGGAAGTGCAGTATTGAATCTTTTATGTACCGCCTGTGAAATTTAGAACCTTTTTATTGCAGTTTCTTCTGTGGGCCGTGGTGGTGACAGCCACCTGCCTGGGGGCGTTGTGGGGAATCGATTTTTATACGAACCACAACACGTCGATTACTGTACCCAGCCTGAAGGGGTTGAGTCAGGAAGCGGCTACCCTGAAGATGGAACGTCTGGGGTTGCACGTTGAAGTCAGTGACACCGGGTTCGTACGTTCGCTGGCTTTCGGAACGGTGTTGCAGCAATCCATTGCTCCCGGTGAGAAGGTCAAGCCCGGGCGGCTGGTGTATATCACCATCAATTCCGACAACTCGCCTACCATCGTGATGCCCGACATAGGTGACAACTGTTCGCTGCGTGAAGCGCAGTCGCGCCTGCGTTCCATTGGGTTTAAGCTGGGGCAGGTGGAATATATTGACGGCGACCAGGACTGGGTGTATGACGTCAAGGTGCGCGGCCGGGTGGTGGCTGCCGGCACGAGGGTGTCGGTTGACGATCCCGTGACGCTGGTAGTCGGTAACGGAAAGATTGACGATTCCTACAATGCCATCGATACCATCATGTATTCGTTTGACAGTATGCCCGACAGCCTGTCGGGCATGGATTACGGCCTGCCGGAGGATGCCGGTATGCCCGAAGCCGAATAAATCTATTTGACAGATATAAAAACAAAGCAGACAGACATGCAGCAGGATTGGGATGATTCCTTAGATGAAGCCGAGGCGCTTTCCAACGACGAGATGGACGCCGAGAGCGGGCAGCTGTACGAGCATTTTCGTCTGGTGGCCGACAAGGGGCAGCAGTTGTTGCGTATTGACAAATTCCTGGTGGAGCATCTGCCCGACACTTCGCGCAACCGCATTCAGCAGGCGGCGCGGGCCGGTTTTATTCATGTGGGCGGACGTCCCGTGAAGAGTAACTACCGTGTCAAGCCGCTCGACGTGGTGACGATGGTGCTCGACCGTCCGCCCTACGACAACACCATTGTGCCCGAGGATATTCCGCTTGATATTGTGTATGAGGACGACGAGCTGATGGTCATCAACAAGCCCGCCGGCATGGTGGTACATCCCGGCCACGGCAACTATCACGGCACGCTGGTGCACGCCGTGGCGTGGCACTTGCGCCACATGCCCGGCTACGACCCCAACGACCCCTCGCTGGGCCTGGTGCACCGCATTGACAAGGACACGTCGGGCCTGCTGGTGATTGCCAAGACGGCTAATGCCAAGACCAAACTGGGGGTACAGTTCTTCAACAAAACCACCCGCCGGCGTTACAATGCCCTGGTGTGGGGCCGTTTTGACGAGCCGGAGGGCCGCATTGAGGGCAACATTGCCCGTAATCCCAAAGACCGTTTGCAGATGGCCGTATTTCCGCCCGACTCAGGGGTGGGCAAGCCGGCCGTGACGCACTATCGTGTGCTGGAGTCGTTTGGTCCGGTGACGTGGGTGGAGTGTGTGCTCGAAACGGGGCGTACGCATCAGATTCGCGCCCACATGCGCCACATCGGTCATCCGCTGTTCAACGACGCCCGCTACGGCGGCGACCAGATTCTGCGCGGCAATGTGTCGGCTGCCTACCGGCAGTTTGTGCAGCATTGCTTTGAGGCCTGTCCGCGCCAGGCGCTCCATGCCCGCACGCTGGGCTTTCAGCACCCGCTGACGGGGCAGGAGATGGACTTTACTTCCGAATTGCCGGCCGACATGCAGAGTCTGACTACACGCTGGCGGCAGTTTGCGCAAACACATGCCTAAAATTACTTCCAAAATATAATTGTACAAAAACATGAAACGAACGATTGCTATTGTAGCAGGAGGCGATTCCTCCGAGCACGATGTGTCAATGCGTAGCGCCCGTACCATTCTTTCCTTTATGGACAAGGAGCGCTACAGCAGTTATGTAGTAGAAATGGAGGGGCAGCGGTGGCTAGCCCATTATGAGGACGGACAGTATGCCATTGACCGCAACGACTTTTCGTTTACCACCCCCGACGGAACCCGTCACACGTTTGACTTTGCCTACATCACCATTCACGGTACGCCGGGCGAAAACGGTATTCTTCAGGGCTACTTCGACCTGATTAACCTGCCGTATTCCACGAGCGACGTGCTGGTAGAGTCGCTGACGTTCAACAAATATGCGCTCAACAACTTTTTGCGTTCCTTCCCCTCGCTTCATTTGTCCGACTCCGTATTGCTGCGCAAGGGCTGCCCGCAGCCTTCGGCCGACGAGATTATCAGCAGGCTGGGCCTGCCGTGCTTCGTCAAGCCTAACGCAGGCGGTTCCAGCTTCGGCGTGACCAAGGTGAAGAGTGCCGAGGCTCTGGCGCCGGCCATCGAAAAGGCCATGCACGAGAGCGACGAGGTGATGGTAGAGAAAATCATGGTGGGTACGGAGATTACCTGCGGCTGTTTCCGCGGAAAGAGCGGCGTGCGCACCCTGCCCATTACCGAGGTGGTGACGACGCAGGAATTCTTTGACTACGACGCCAAGTACAACGGCAAGGTCAACGAGATTACGCCGGCCCGCATTGCTCCCGAAACGGCCCGCCGCGTAAGCGACATGACGGCCTACATCTACAACATGCTGGGCTGCTACGGCATAATCCGCATTGACTACATCCTGACCGGCGAAAAGGGTAACGAGCAGATTAACCTGCTCGAAATCAACACGACTCCGGGTATGACCGAAACCAGCTTCATTCCCCAGCAGGTGCGTGCCGCTGGACTTGACATCACCGAGGTGCTGAGCGAAATCATCGAAGGTAAATTCTGACAGACATACGGCCGTTTGGGCCTTGGGTGTCCGCCCTGACAGCAGGGACGGACACCTTTTTTGTTTCCGCGTGGCGCGGCGGCAGAACAGGCCGGCACCTTTTTCAAAACAGGTGCCGGATATTTTTTTCTGCGAGCCGCCTTTTTTCCGCGACCGTGTCCTCATTCCATCCAACCGGGCCGCAGACCGGAATGAGGGCACGGGCGCGGAAGAGCCGAATCCGTTCTTTCGCAGAAAAAAATCATGCCCCGCGGGTTGGCCTGGCCGAAAGAAATGCGTAAATTTGCAACAATGTGCAAGTTGTATGAGGCTGTCTCTAAAGCCGTTTGGGGCTGAAGCTTCGCGTTGGGCTGAGCCGTCATTTGCCTGAACCTTAATTCGCCCTTCGGCGGTTTGTCCACCCCTTTTCTCCGGTGCCCGGTTGAGACAACCTGCAGGAAACGCATACAAGAAAAATATTACCATAAAAAACAAAGGAAATATGAGTTTGAAAATTGTAGTGCTTGCCAAGCAAGTACCCGACACTCGTAATGTGGGCAAGGACGCCATGACCCCCGAAGGAACGGTCAACCGCGCCGCGCTGCCCGCAATCTTCAATCCTGAAGATTTGAATGCCTTAGAACAGGCCTTGCGTTTGAAAGACCAGAACCCCGGTTCCACGGTATCCGTGCTGACCATGGGTCCTCCCCGTGCCACTGAAATTATCCGCGAGGGACTCTACCGCGGCGCTGACAACGGCTATTTGCTGACCGACCGCGCCTTTGGCGGTGCCGACACGCTGGCCACCTCGTATGCCCTGTCGATGGCCATCCGCAAAATCGGTGACGTAGACATCGTTATCGGCGGCCGTCAGGCCATCGACGGCGATACCGCCCAGGTAGGCCCGCAGGTAGCCCAGAAGCTGGGTCTCGACCAGGTGACCTACGTGGAGGAAATCCTGAAGTGCGGCGACGGTAAGGTGACCGTAAAGCGCCACATCGACGGTGGTGTGGAAACCGTTGAGGCTCCGCTGCCCATCGTGCTGACCGTAAACGGCTCGGCCGCTCCCTGCCGCCCGCGCAACGCCAAGCTCGTGATGAAGTACAAGCGTGCCATGGCTCCCATGGAAATGCCGGCTGAGGGCCTGCCCTATGCCGAGGAGTATCAGAAGAAACCCTACCTGACCGTTACGCAGTGGGGCACGGCCGACGTGGATGCCGACCTGGCTCAGTGCGGTCTGTCAGGCTCGCCTACCAAGGTAAAGGCCGTGCAGAACATCGTGTTCAAGGCCAAGGAGAGCAAAACGCTCACCGCTTCCGACGCCGATGTGGAAGGCATGATACAGGAATTGCTCGCCAACCATACCATCGGTTAAAAACGCTCAACTTAAAGACCAAACAGAAACATGAATAACGTATTTGTATATTGCGAAATAGAAGGAACCACGGTTGAGGAAGTCAGCCTGGAGCTCCTCACCAAGGGCCGCAAACTGGCCAACACGCTGGGCGTTCAGCTCGAAGCCATTTGTGCCGGCAGTGGCATTACGGGTAAGGTAGAGCAGCAGGTGCTGCCCTACGGCGTGGACAAGCTGCACATCTTCGATGCCGAAGGCCTGTTCCCCTATACCTCAAAGCCCCACACCTCCATTCTGGTCAACCTCTTCAAACAGGAAAAACCGCAAATCTGCCTGATGGGCGCCACCGTCATCGGTCGCGACCTCGGTCCGCGCGTGTCTTCCTCGCTGACCAGTGGTCTGACGGCCGACTGTACCGCCCTTGAAATCGGCGACTACGACGACAAGAAGGTGGGCAAACACTACGACAACCTGCTCTATCAGATTCGTCCGGCTTTCGGCGGTAACATCGTGGCTACCATCGTGAACCCCGAACACCGTCCGCAGATGGCCACCGTACGTAGCGGCGTGATGAAGGCCGAAGTGCTCGACCCCAACTACAAGGGTGAGGTCATCATTGAAGACGTGGCCAAGTACGTGCCCGACACCGACTACGTGGTCAAGGTTCTGGAGCGCCACGTGGAGAAAGCCAAGAACAACCTCAAGGGCGCGCCCATCATCGTGGCCGGCGGCTACGGCGTAGGCAGCAAAGAGGGTTTCGACTTGCTGTATGAACTGGCCAAGGAAATACATGGCGAGGTAGGCGCCAGCCGCGCTGCCGTGGATGCCGGATTCTGCGACCACGACCTGCAGATTGGTCAGACCGGCGTGACGGTACGTCCCAAGGTATACATTGCCTGTGGTATTTCGGGAGCCATTCAGCACGTGGCCGGCATGAAGGAGAGCGGCATTGTCATCTCCATCAACACCGACCCCGACGCCCCGATCAACCAGATTGCCGACTACATCATCACCGGTTCGGTAGAAGAGGTTGTGCCGAAAATGATTAAGTATTACAAACAAAACAGCAAGTAACAAATGGCAAATTTCTATAAAGATATTCCTGAACTGAAATTCCATCTGGACAACCCGATGATGGAGCGCATCTGCCAGCTCAAAGAGCGTGACTATGCGGATAAGGACAAATATGACTACGCACCCGTAGACTATGCCGACGCAATGGATTCATACGACCGCGTGCTGGAAATCGTGGGTGACATTACGGCCAACGTCATTGCTCCCAATGCCGAGGGCGTTGACGCTGAAGGCCCCCACTGCCACGACGGCCGTGTGGACTATGCCAGCGGTACGGTGGAGAACCTTGACGCCATGGTTAAGGCCGGCATGAACGGTATGACCATGCCCCGCCGTTACAACGGTCTGAATTTCCCGATTACGCCGTACACCATGTGCGCCGAAATCGTAGCTGCTGCCGACGCCGGCTTCGGTAACATCTGGAGCTTGCAGGACTGCATCGAGACACTCTACGAATTCGGTAACGAGGACCAGCACCAGCGCTTCATTCCGCGCGTATGTGCCGGCGAGACCATGTCAATGGACCTGACGGAGCCGGATGCCGGTTCTGACCTGCAGAGCGTGATGCTCAAGGCTACTTACAGCGAGAAGGACGGCTGCTGGCTGCTCAACGGTGTAAAGCGCTTCATTACCAACGGTGATGCCGACATCCACCTCGTGCTGGCCCGTTCGGAAGAGGGTACGCGCGACGGCCGTGGCCTTTCCATGTTTATCTACGACAAGCGCCAGGGCGGCGTAAGCGTGCGCCGTATCGAGAACAAGCTCGGCATTCACGGTTCACCCACCTGCGAGCTGGTGTACAAGAACGCTCATGCCGAGCTTTGCGGCGACCGCAAGCTGGGTCTGATTAAATACGTTATGGCCCTGATGAACGGTGCCCGTCTGGGTATCGCCGCCCAGAGTGTGGGCCTGAGCCAGGCTGCCTACAACGAGGCGCTGGCCTATGCTGCCGACCGTAAGCAGTTCGGCAAGGAAATCATCAACTTCCCGGCCGTTTACGACATGCTCTCCATCATGAAGGCCAAGCTCGACGCCGGTCGTGCTCTGCTGTACCAGACCAGCCGCTACGTTGACATCTACAAAGCCCTCGACGACATTGCCCGCGAGCGCAAACTCACACCCGAGGAGCGCAAGGAGCAGAAGCTCTACGCCAAACTGGCCGACAGCTTCACCCCGCTGGCCAAGGGTATGAACTCCGAGTATGCCAACCAGAATGCCTACGACAGCATTCAGGTACATGGCGGTTCGGGCTTCATGTTGGAATATGCCTGCCAGCGCATCTACCGCGACGCCCGCATTACGAGCATCTACGAGGGTACGACACAGCTGCAGACGGTGGCTGCCATCCGCTACGTGACCAACGGTTCGTACATCAACACCATCCGTGGTTTCGAGGCCGTTCCGTGTGCTCCGGCCTATGAGCCGCTGATGAACCGCATCAAGGAAATGGCCAACAAGTTCGAGGCCTGCACCAACGCCGTGAAGGAAGCTGCCAACCAGGAGCTGCACGACTTTGTGGCCCGCCGTCTGATGGAAATGGCTGCCGTTACCATCATGAGCCACCTCTTGCTGCAGGATGCCACCAAGGCTCCCGACATGTTTGAAAAGAGTTTGAAAGTGTACGTCAACTATGCCGAGAGCGAGATTGAAAAGCACTTCAACTTTATCCGCAAATTCGACGCTTCGCAGCTCGACGCCTATCGTCAGGCTGCCCCCGTCGCCACCGAAGATTAAAGGACTACTCTTTATTAGCATTTAGAAAAATAGATCTTTAATCCTATTCCGGCCGGCCGCTTCCGCCCTCAGGGCGATGGAGCGGCCGGCCTTTTTTTTGTTTTCTCAGTGGCCGTCGTCCGGCCCTAAGGGGGCGGCGTAGCCTACTGACGCAGGCCGTAAGTGGAGCAGGTCGACGGGGAGTGAAAAGGGGGGCGGACTTGGTGGAAACAAGGTCGGACCTGGTGGCATTCAGGAGGCACCTCGTCAGCGCGCTGAGCCATGTTCGGGATGGTGTGATGGCTGTGAGGGGGACGGCAGTCGGTCCGGCCCGAGAGGGAAGCGCACAAAAAATCCCGGCAACCGGTTGTACAGTTGTCGGGATTTTGGAAATTTGCTGACAGGCCTGCGTGGCCTTGTGTCTTATGCGTTGACCAGAGCCAGGGTGTCGCTGGCAATCATCCACTCCTCGTCGGTTGGGATGACGGCCACCTTTACGCGGCTTGACGGGGTAGAGATGATTTCCTCCTCGCCGTTGTTGGCCTTGTTTTTCTCCTTGTCGAGCTCAATGCCCAGGAATTCCAGACCCTCGAGGGCGCCTTCACGCACGTCCCACTGGTGTTCGCCCACACCGGCCGTAAATACCAGGGCGTCAACGCCGCCCAAAACGGCTGCATAGGTGCCGATGTATTTGCGGATGCGGTAGTTGTACATCTTCAGGGCCAGCGTAGCGCGCTCGTTGCCTTCGCGGCTGGCTTTTTCAACCTCACGCATGTCAGACGAAATGCCCGTGACGCCGAGCAGACCGCTCTTCTTGTTGAGCAGGTCGTTGGCCTCGTCGGGGGTCAGGCCTTCCTTCTTCATGATGGTCAGAATGGCCGAGGAGTCAATGTCGCCCGTGCGTGTACCCATCATCAGACCTTCCAGCGGAGTCAGACCCATGGATGTGTCGATGCACTTGCCGTCGAGCACGGCGCTGATGGAAGCTCCGTTGCCGATGTGGCAGGTGATGAGGCGCTTGGGCAGCTGGCCGAACACTTCGGCCGAGCGCTGGGTCACGTAGCGGTGGCTCGTGCCGTGGGCGCCGTAGCGGCGGATGTGGTCCTCAGTGTAATACTGGTAGGGCAGGGCATACATGTAAGCATAGTCGGGCATGGTCTGATGGAAGGCCGTGTCGAATACGAATACCTGCTTCAGCTCCGGCAGCAGTTGCTTTACGGCATTGTAGCCCTTGAGATGGGCGTAGCTGTGCAGCGGAGCGAGGTCCATATACTGTTTCCACTCTTCAATCATCTGGTCGGTTACCACCTGACTCTTGGTAAACACGCCGCCGTGCACGATGCGGTGGCCGGCTGCGCCGATTTCGTCAAGTGAGCTGATGGCGCCGTATTCCTTGTTGAGCAGGGCGTCGAACATCATTTTGATGCCCACTGAATGGTCGGGAATTTCGGCTTCGATGACTTTTGAGCTGCCGTCGTTCATCTTGATTTTCAGAAATGCGCCGGGCAGGCCGATTTTTTCGATGCCTCCGGCAGCCAGCGTCTGGCGTGAATCCATTTCGTAGAGTTTGTATTTGATGGATGATGAACCGCAGTTGATGACAAGTATCTTCATGTGTGTTTACTTTGTTGTTTTTTCAAATAGGTTTTATTTCTCGGCTTTGGCAGCAATGGCCTGGTTGGCGGTGATGGCAATCATCTTGTAGACGTCGTCGATGCTGCATCCGCGTGACAGGTCGTTGACGGGGCGGGCAATACCCTGAAGGATGGGGCCTACGGCGGTGGCGTGACCCAGACGCTCAACCAGCTTGTAGCTGATGTTGCCTACCTCGAGGCACGGTACAACCAGTACGTTGGCTTTGCCGGCAATTTCTGAACCCGGAGCCTTGCTGGCACCTACGCGCGGCACGAGGGCGGCGTCGGCCTGCAGTTCACCGTCGATTTTCAGTTCGGGATCCATCTGACGGGCAATACCCAGGGCCTCGACTACCTTGTCAACCACTTCATGTTTGGCAGAGCCTTTGGAAGAGAAGCTCAGCATGGCCACACGCGGGTCGATGCCGGCTACGGCCTTGGCGGTGCGGGCGGTGCATACGGCAATCTGAGCCAGCTGGTCAGCCGTAGGCACGGGCGTTACGGCTACGTCACCCATGACGATAATGCCGTTTTCGCCGCATTCGGGGGCGTGGGTCAGCAGCAGCATGGCGCCTGATACGCAGGTAATGCCCGGAGCGGTCTTGATAATCTGCAGGGCAGGGCGCAACACGTTGCCCGTAGAGTTGCGGGCACCGGCCAGCTGGCCGTCGGCGTCGCCGGCCTTGATGATGAGGCAGCCCAGATAGAGGGGATCTTCCACCAGACGGCGGGCTTCCTCGATGGTCATGCCTTTCTTTTTGCGCAGCTCGCAGAGCAGCTGGGCGTATTCTTCCTTCTTCGGGTGGTTCAGCGGGTCGATGATGGTGGCACGCTCAATGTTGCCCAGTCCCCATTCCTTGGCACACTCGTGAATTTCGTCCGGGTTGCCCAGCAGAATAAGGTCGGCTACGCCGTCAGTCAGAATCTGGTTGGCGGCTTTCAGGGTACGCTCTTCGGTGCCCTCGGGTAGCACGATGCGCTGCTTTGAAGCCTTGGCATTGGCTACTAATTGTTCGATAAGATCCATAATATCGTATTTTGTTTAGGTTAGAATTTCAGAATGATTTCTTGCACAGGCAAAGTTACGCATTTTTTTTCGTCGCAAGATGGCTTTTTTGCTATTTTTATTTGCCAATTCAAGGCTTTTGCGCCATCGTCACAGGTCGGTGAAGAGCCGCCGTCGGCAGAGGTTGTGGCATAAACCTTTGGACAACCGGAGGAGGGGATACGAAACAGGCCGTAAGCCTATGTCGTGTTATGGCTTACGGCCTGTAAATGAGCCTGTTGTTTAGTCAGATGAAAAAGTCCTGCTTAGCACAGTTCGGCCACGTCGGCGGCAATTTGCGGAGCCGTCAGGTGGTGGGTCTTCAGGAATTCGTCAAGGTTGTAGCGGTCGGCAAAAGCCTTGTCGGCGCCGTAGCAGCGCACTTTCATGGCGCTGTCGCCATAGAACCGGGCTATTTTTTCGCCCCATCCGCCGTCTACGGTGCCGTCTTCCAGCGTGATGACTACCTCGTGGTCGTCCTTCAGGCGGTTGAGCAGCTGCTCGTCGTAGTGTGAGGCGTAGCGGGGGTTGATGACGGTGGCGTCAATTTCTTTTTCCTTGAGCAGGTCGGCCGTTTGCAGGGCCAGAGTCAGGAAGTTGCCCAGTCCGAGCAGGGCTACGCGGCTTCCTTGCTTGACCACTTCGGCGCGGCCCAGCTGGCTGAAGTCGGTATCGGCCGGAAGCGGGCGGCTGATTACGGGAGCTACCGGTACGCGTATGGCTACGGGGTAATCGGTCTGTTCAATGGCCCAGTCCATCATGCTGAAATACTCCTCCTTTGACGTCGGGCAGAGATATACCATGTTGGGGATGTTGCAGAGGAGCGGAATGTCGAAGAATCCCAGGTGGGTCTCGTCGTTCATGCCGCATACGGAGCCTGCAAAAATGGCCAGAACGGCCGCGTTCCGGTTGATGCAGAGGTCTTGTGAGAGCTGGTCGTAGGTGCGCTGGATAAAGGAGCTGAACACACCGAATACGGGGCGTGCGCCACCTTTGGCCAGGGCTGACGACATGGCTACGGCGTGTTCTTCGGCAATACCAACGTCGACAAACTGACTTCCGGCCTGCATGCGCAGTTCGGCATCGAAGCCCATGACGCCCGGTGTGCCGGCCGTAAGCACAACGAACTGCGGGTCGCGTTTGATGCGCTCCATCAGGTAGTTGTTTGTCAGGCTTGTATAGTCGGGGCCGTCGGAGGTGCAGGTTACCTGGCTGCTTTCCAGATCGAAGGGCAGGCTCCAGTGAAAACGCTCCTTTTCCGTTACGGCCGGACCGTAGCCCTTACCCTTGATGGTGTTGATGTGCAGCACGATGGGGTGGTCGATGTCCTTGACTTCGCGGAAGGTGTCAATCAGGGTCTGCAGGTCGTTTCCGTTGTCTACGTACCGGTAGTCAAAGCCCAGCGCCTTGAAAAAGTTGCAGCTGCATGTGCCGTTGCTTTCGCGCAGGGCTTGCAGGTTGCGGTAGAGTCCGCCGTGGTTTTCGGCGATTGACATTTGGTTGTCGTTGACAATTACAATCATGTTTGTGCCCAATTCGGCCACATTGTTCAGTCCTTCATAAGCCTCGCCTCCGCTGAGTGAGCCGTCGCCGATGATGGCAATGACATTGTGCTTTTCGCCTTTCAGGTCGCGGGCCTTGGCCAGTCCGCAAGCCAGACTGACAGAGGTGGAAGTATGTCCTATGGTAAAGAAGTCGTGCTCGCTCTCTCCGGGGCAGGTGTATCCCGACACGTCGTCGTAGTGCTCTGCTTTCAAAAAGGCTTCACGTCGGCCAGTCAGCATCTTGTGCGTGTAGCTCTGGTGCGATACGTCAAAGACAAACTGGTCTGCCGGAGAGTTGAACACGTAATGCAGGGCAATGGTTGTTTCCACCATTCCCAGGTTGGGACCTACGTGTCCGCCGTGGCAACTGAGTTTTTTCAGCAAGGCCGTGCGTATTTCCTGGCTCAACTGTTCCATTTCGTTGATGCTCAGTTGTTTGACATCGGCCGGAGAATTGATTTTTTCAATGTACATAAAAAAGCTTTTTTGGGAGATTCTCTCTGATTCTACAATGGTATGCAAAATTACGCATATTTGTCGGATTCTTTTGTATATAAATGGCGGAAGCTCATACCCGTATTACAGATTCAGGATTTTCAGGCAAAATGAGCGTTGGCATCGGTTAAATTCGTGCAGGGTGCGGCGTTGTTTACTTTGAGTAATAAAAAAAAGTAAAAATATTTGGATATATAGGTCTTTTGTTTTATTTTTGTAAACAACCATTCACTTTATTTGTAACTTGTAAATTTAGAAAACTATGAGAAAAAAAAGTTTTTACACATTCCTTATTGTAGCAGTAGCTTTTTTAGCTTTTCCTTTAAGTGCGGATGCACAGCTTGGCGGTTTGTTGAAGAAAGTAAAGAAAGGAGTAGAAAACGTAACTAATGTGACCAAGGTTACGGATGCCGAGGCGGGTGGAAAAGAAGTGGCCATTCCGTCGGGAGGTACCATGATTAATCCTTTTGCCGAGGCTATGGATGTAGAACTCGTAGGATGTTATGGTAAAAGTACATCTGAGAACTATGGTACGGCTTACCTCGTGCTGAAATTGAAAATGAAGCTGAACAAGACTTCCGTACTTCTTAGCGGTAATGAAAACGGCAATAAGACGATGGCGGTGGACGCCGACGGCAATGCCTACGGAACTTCGGCTATGGGCGGTACACGCCGCGACGTGACTGAGGGTATTTTTGTAAAAGTAAAGGTGGACGATCCGCAACAGCAGTTCAAAGATGTGAAGAAGTCTGTCAAGGAATTCCAGCTTATCAAGATGTCTGTTTATATCGATCCTCAGTATCGTGGCGCTCTGACATTTAAGAATGTGCCTGTGTTGTGGGACGTTGATCCGGAATAATGTTTTCATGAATCCTTATTGAGGTCATCTCTTCATCTGTAATATTCCCCCGGTCGTAGGCGATTTTAGAGCGTTTTATGGCCGGGGGTAACGGTATCTGTTTTTTACGAAGCTGTTTTTTTTCTTGCTTCCAGTCAGTCATCTTAAATCTTGATTATCATGAAAAGAATCTTACTTGCAACGGTAATAGCCTGTTTTTTTGCATGCCATGTGCATGTTGTGCAGGCTCAGGAAATACTTTTTCAGGAGACCTTCGGCCGGCTGAACAGTCCGGAAGGACAGTGGGCGGATTTGGATGTTTCCCAACTTGACCATCCTTCGGGTTGGGATTTCGACCGTGTGCACGCCGGTCCGCAATGTCTTGTCGTGGAGGAAGGCGGTTCGTTTACGTTGCCTGCCATACCGCAAATGATGGGAAATGCCAGTATTTATATTGCAGTATTTCCCTGGCCGGATTATAATGATTTCACACCTTGCAAATTGTCTGTGAGTGAGGGTGAGGTGGGAAAAACCGACGTGGATATTGCTGTCAGTATTTCTGCTGAAATTGCGCTTTATGATGTAACCCCCGCTTCCCGAATTACGTTTACCGCTACCCATGCCGTAAAGGTCGATCAGGTTGTCGTGCGCTATGGCGCTCCCGGCTCTGCTTGTGGCTTTGAGGTTTCGGCAGAGAGTGGCCAATATATCGAACCGATGGAGGTGCAGATTACTCCGAAGGGCTATGCTTATGGCCAGGACTATACGGCCGACCACATCATTCTGGTTTATACCACCGACGGCACGGAGCCTACACCATTTTCCCCGCGTTATGACGGGCCGATTGCCGTGGATACCACAACCACATTGCGGGTGGGATGTATTTCTCCTTATGGTACTATGGTAAAACGGGACTATACTTATCTTTATCCGGTAGTTGTCCGCAATATTGCCGACTATCGGGCCTTGCCCGACAAAACTTTTGCGCGGCTGCAGCTTGACGATGCCGTGGTGACCTATTCGGAAATAACGACCGGCAAGGGTGGCGACTGGTATCAGTATATCTACCTGCGTGATAGCACCGGAGCTATCGGCACCGAGGGCTACGGCAGCCTGCCGCTGCATACGGGCGACGTGCTTGGCGGTAGCGTGGTGCTGTACAGCAGACGTGACGGCGGTTGGAGCATGAGTGAGTACACCTCGTTCGACAATCTGGTGATGGACTACCGCGAGCCCGAACCGATATGGGTGGAGTCCGTCAGCGAGCTGCTCGACAGCTGCTGGCTCTGCCAGCTGGTGACGCTCAGCGGCGTGACGGTAAGCGACGGTTATGCCTGTCGCGACGGGGCGTCAATCCTGCTGGACAAGGTGTCGACCATGCGCACGCTGTTTCCTACCGGCAACGTTCCCGACGACCCTGAGGCCGAGTACGACATTACGGGCATCGTGCAACCCGTTTACGGCGGCGGCTTCCAGCTGATGGCCATTGACTATCCCGTGCTGACGGGTATATCCGGCCTGGCGGCCGACGTAGCTACTCCCGTGGCTTACTATACCACCGACGGGCGCCGCGTGTCCCGGCCGGAGCGGGGCATTTACCTGGTGCGCTATTCCGACGGGGCGGTGCGCAAGGTGTTCCGGAAGTAATTCCGCGACCCCCCGTGCGTCATGCAGGTATGATTATCCGAAAAAGAATTTTGTAGCATTTTTAAAGAACAGAAAACGATGAAACCGATTATTTCTTTTAGTCAGGGCGGGGCAGCTGCCCGAAGCAGGATTGCCCTCGTGCGGATGTTGCTGGTGTGTGTCAGTCTGTGGACGTGCAGTCTGATGATGTCGGCACAGACCGAGGAAATTTTTTTCAAGGAATCCTTTCAGGGGGTAAACGGACTGGAGAGTGGCGTTTCGCCACTTGATACGGCCGATCTCGACCATCCTTCAGGATGGATACTCGACCACGTGTATGCCGGGCCGCAGTGCGCCCTGATAGCGTCGGGCGGGTCCATTACGCTGCCGCCCGTGCCCGAGTTGATGGGTAATGCCCTCCTGTATGTGACGCTTTGGCCTTGGAATAATAGTAGTGATGAGCCGTGTAAACTGGAATTGAGCCTGGGCGAATCTTCCACCTCCAATCTGGAGGTAGGAGCGGGGGATGAGCATTTTGTAAAAATGTATAATGTGACGCCGGACACACGCATTACTATTCGGGCTACCCACGATGTAATGGTGGAAAGCATTTGGTTGCAGTATGGAGTGAATGAAGTGGCCATGTACACTGATGAGTTTAAGCTTTCAGTGCCGCCGGGCCGGTATCTGGAGCCTTTTGAGGTGAGGATGGCGCCGGGGAAAGATGTGGATTTTGCCGACAACTATCAGGACAGTCACATGATTATGGTCTATACCACCGACGGCACGCAACCCACTCGCTTCTCTACACAATATGACGGCCCGATACGGGTGGACACTACCACCGTGTTCCGGCTGGCTCTGATTAATCAGTTTGGGGAGCTTATTCCCCGTGACACCCGGTTCCTATATGAGTTTCCGACCGAGGTCAGCAGTATGGCAGCTTACTGGGCCTTGCCCGAAAACACTTTTACGCGGTTGCAGCTGCGTGATGCGCTGGTGACTTATAGTGAGTTGACGCCAGGCAAGGGTGGCGACTGGTATCAGTATATCTATTTGCGCGACAGTACGGGGGCTATCGGTATGGAGGGTTACGGCAGTGTGCCGCTGCATACGGGCGATGTGCTCAACGGCAGCGTGGTGCTCAATAGCCGTACGGATGGCGGTTGGTGGACCACGGAGTATACCTCGTTTGACAGTCTGGTGACGGACTACCGCGAGCCCGAGCCGATAGTGGTGGAGTCCGTCAGCGAGCTGCTCGACAGCTGCTGGCTCTGCCAGCTGGTGACG
>OJQA01000068.1_pt1 | contig 67507 bp, 60 predicted proteins | sample 1598661 | NCBI WGS metagenome assembly OJQA01 (sample SAMN03922454, study PRJEB24848) | human gut metagenome | isolation source: stool sample | host: Homo sapiens | place: Germany | collected 2009-11 | reverse complement strand
CCGGGTTGCAAAGGTTCAATCGTAATAATTGAGAAATAATGGAAGTTAACGTATTAAATATCAAAGGCGAAGATACCGGTAAAAAGGTAACGCTTAACGAATCAGTCTTTGGAATTGAGCCGAACGACCACGCTATTTACCTTGCAGTGAAACAGTACATGGCTGCACAGCGCCAGGGCACTGCCAAGTCAAAGGAAAGAAGTGAGATTAGCGGTTCTACTCGCAAGTTGGGACGTCAGAAAGGTGGCGGCGGCGCCCGTCGCGGTGATATCAACTCTCCGCTGTTGGTAGGTGGTGCTCGCGTATTCGGTCCGAAACCTCGCAACTACGGTTTCAAGTTGAACAAGAAAGTGAAGGATCTCGCTCGTCGTAGCGCATTGAGCTACAAGGCTCAGGAGAATGCCATCATTGTAGTAGAAGATTTCAATTTGGAAACTCCGAAAACCAAAACAATGGTTGAAATGGTAAATAATCTTAATATTTCATCCAAGAAAATGTTGCTGGTTTTGCCGGAGGTAAATAAAAATGTATTTTTGTCAGCCCGTAATATGAAGGGCGCCAAGGTGGCTACCGCCTCTCAGTTGAACACTTACAGTGTGCTTGATGCAGGCGTTATGGTAGTGACTGAAGGTTCTCTTAAAGTTATTGACGCTGCATTTAATAAATAAACCGCTGATAGGAAAATGGCATATATAATTAAACCGCTGGTGACCGAAGAGATGACCAGCCTCAGTGAGAAGCAGAATAAGTTCGGCTTCATAGTACGTCCTGACGCTAACAAACTTCAGATCAAAGCTGAGGTTGAGGCTATGTATAACGTCACTGTGACAGCAGTCAATACAATGAATTATGCCGGCAAGAACAAATCCCGTTACACAAAGGCGGGACTTGTTCGTGGCCGTTCAAATGCCTTTAAGAAGGCCGTAGTAACCCTGAAAGAGGGTGATACCATTGATTTTTATAGCAATATCTAAATAGTAAAATGGCAGTACGTAAATTTAAGCCCACAACACCGGGGCAGAGACACAAAATTATTGGTACGTTCGAAGAAATTACTGCATCCGTACCAGAAAAATCTCTCGTAGTAGGAAAACGCTCTACCGGTGGCCGTAACAATGTCGGTAAGATGACAGTGCGCTACAGAGGCGGCGGTCACAAGCGTAAATTCCGTTTCATTGATTTCAAAAGAGAGAAAGACGGTGTACCCGCAGTTGTAAAAACAATCGAATACGATCCGAACCGTTCGGCTCGCATCGCTTTGTTGTATTACGCTGACGGTGAAAAACGTTATATTATTGCTCCTAACGGACTGAAAGTAGGTGACAAGTTGATGTCAGGCGCTGATGCTGCACCGGAAGTAGGTAATGCACTTCCTTTGCAGAATATTCCTGTGGGTACTATTATCCACAACATCGAGCTTCGTCCTGGACAGGGTGCCTTACTCGTTCGTTCTGCAGGTAACTTTGCACAGTTGACTTCACGTGAGGGAAGCTACTGCGTTATTAAATTACCTTCTGGAGAAACTCGTCAAATTCTGAGTGCTTGTAAAGCTACGGTAGGAAGCGTTGGTAACTCTGACCATGCACTGGAGAGCTCTGGTAAGGCCGGTCGTTCTCGCTGGTTGGGTCGTCGCCCGCACAACCGTGGTGTTGTAATGAACCCTGTTGATCACCCGATGGGTGGTGGTGAAGGCCGTCAGTCAGGTGGACACCCGCGTTCACGTACAGGTTTGTATGCTAAGGGCTTGAAGACCCGCTCACCGAAGAAAGCATCGAACAAGTACATTATTGAAAGATGTAATAAGTAACAAGCACAAATAGAATAAGAATATGAGTCGTTCTTTAAAGAAAGGTCCGTATATCGCCGTATCTTTGGAAAAGAAGATTTTAGCGATGAACGAGAGTGGCAAGAAAAACGTGGTGAAAACCTGGGCTCGGGCATCAATGATTTCGCCTGATTTCGTGGGTCACACGGTAGCTGTTCACAACGGAAATAAATTTATACCTGTTTACATTACTGAGAACATGGTAGGACACAAGCTCGGAGAATTCGCTCCGACTCGTAAGTTCGGTGGCCATGCCGGTAACAAGAAGAAATAAGCAGGGCTGATCAATCCAGAAAATAAAACAAAACAAATAAATGGGAGCAAGAAAAAGAATCGCGGCTAACAATCGTAAAGAAGCCCGCAAGACCCAGTATTTTGCAAAGCTCGTAGGTGAGCCCTCTTCTCCTCGCAAGATGCGTTATGTCGTTGACATGATTCGCGGTATGGAGGTGAACCGTGCGCTCGGTACGCTGAAATTCTCTAAGAAGGCTGCTTCGGTAGCAGTAGAGAAGCTGTTGCGTTCGGCAATTGCCAACTGGGAACAGAAAAATGACCGTAAGGCCGAAGAAGGAGAACTGTATGTAACCACCGTGTTTGTGGATGGTGGCGCCACGCTGAAACGTATGCGTCCGGCCCCCCAGGGAAGAGGTTACAGAATACGTAAACGTTCAAACCACGTAACTTTGTTCGTGGGAACCAAAACTAACGATTAAAAGGAAATAAGCAATGGGACAAAAAATAAACCCGATTAGCAACCGTCTTGGTATTATTCGCGGATGGGATTCAAACTGGTATGGTGGCTCCAACTTCGGAGACAACATTCTTGAGGATAGCAAAATTCGCAAGTATCTTGACGCTCGTTTGGCAAAAGACACCGTTTCCCGTATCGTCATTGAACGTACTCCGAAATTGATTACAATTACCGTGTGTACATCACGTCCGGGTAAGATTATTGGCAAAGGCGGTCAGGAAGTTGATAAACTGAAAGAAGAATTGAAGAAAATTACTTCAAAGGATGTACAGATCAACATCTTCGAAGTAAAAAAACCTGATATCGACGCAAATATCGTTGGCAAGACTATCGCTCGCCAGGTAGAAGGAAAAATCGCATACCGTCGCGCTATCAAAATGGCCATTGCTAACGCTATGCGTATGGGTGCCGAAGGTATCAAAGTTCAAATATCAGGACGTCTGAATGGTGCTGAAATGGCACGTAAGGAAATGTTTAAGGAAGGTCGTACACCGTTGCATACTTTCCGCGCAGACATTGACTACTGCCAGACAGAAGCTCTTACGAAAGTAGGTCTCCTCGGAATCAAGGTATGGATTTGCCGCGGAGAGGTTTACGGCAAGCGTGATTTGGCGCCTAACTTTACCCCCGAAAAAGAAAACGGCCGTGGTATGGGTGGCAACAGAGATCGTAAGTTCCGTAACAAAAGAAACAACAATCGTTAATAGGACAAATCGTTAGAATCTTATGTTACAACCTAAAAGAACAAAATACAGACGCCCGCAAAAAGGCCGTTGCAAGGGTAACGCACAGCGCGGTAACCAGCTTGCTTTCGGTAGCTTTGGTATTAAAAGCCTTGATACGCATTGGTTGACCGGACGTCAGATCGAAGCAGCTCGTGTGGCTGTAAACCGCTATATGCAGCGTGAAGGACAAGTTTGGATCCGTATCTTCCCGGATAAACCTATCACCAAGAAACCTGCTGATGTACGTATGGGTAAAGGTAAGGGAGATCCCGTAGGATATGTATTCCCGATTACTCCGGGCCGCATCATTTTCGAGGTTGAAGGCGTACCTTATGAAGTAGCTAAAGAAGCTCTCCGCTTGGCCGCTCAGAAACTTCCTGTTACGACCAAATTTATTGTAAGACACGATTACGACAAAAACGCTTAATTTATGAAACCAGCAGAAATTAGAGAACTCACCCCGAACGAGTTGGCAGAGCGCATCGACGCTGAGGTAGCCAAATACAATCAGATGCTGATGAATCACAGCATCTCTCCTCTGGGAAACCCTGCTCAGATTAAAGCAGCACGTCGTAATATCGCAAGAATGAAAACCATTCTGCGTGAAAAAGAACTTCAAAAATAATAATGGTCCAGATGGAAGCTAGAAATTTAAGAAAAACGAGACAAGGTGTTGTCATTAGCAACAAAATGGATAAAACCATTGTTGTAGCAGCTAAGTTCAAAGAGAAACACCCGATTTATGGTAAATTCGTCTCCAAGACAAAGAAATACCATGCCCATGATGAGAAAAATGAGTGCAATCTCGGTGATACCGTGTTGATCATGGAAACTCGTCCCTTGAGCAAAACAAAGCGTTGGAGAGTTGTAGAAATTGTAGAAAAAGCTAAGTAATTATGATACAAGCAGAAACCAGATTGACCGTCGCTGATAACAGCGGAGCACGTGAGGCTTTATGTATTCGCGTACTCGGTGGCACAAAGCGCCGCTACGCTTCGGTTGGCGATGTAATTGTCGTTTCAGTTAAAAACGTCATTCCGTCGAGTGATATTAAAAAAGGTGCCGTATCTAAGGCTTTGGTCGTACGTACGAAAAAGGAAATCCGTCGTGCTGACGGATCATACATCCGTTTTGATGACAATGCTTGCGTGTTGTTGAACAATGCAGGTGAGTTGAGAGGTAGTCGTATCTTCGGCCCGGTAGCTCGTGAGTTGCGTGCAGTGAACATGAAAGTTGTATCTTTGGCACCTGAAGTACTTTAATCAGAAAATTAGAAGTAATGAGTAAATTACATATCAGAAAAGGCGACACTGTTTATGTGAACGCTGGCGAGGACAAAGGTAAGACCGGCAAGGTTCTTCAGGTCTTCGTTGACAAGCAACGCGCTACTGTTGAAGGATGCAATATCGTATCAAAGAGCACCAAACCGAGTGCCAAGAATCCTCAAGGTGGTATTGTAAAGGTTGAAGCACCTATTCATATTTCAAATTTGAACGTGGTAGACCCCAAAACTGGCAAACCGACTCGTATCGGACGTAAGTTGAACGAAGCAGGCAAATCAGTTCGCTATGCTAAAAAATCAGGAGAAGTAATCAGTCATGAGTAATACAGCTAGCTTAAAGAAAGAATATGCTGAGCGCATTGCGCCGGCTTTGAAAGAGAAGTTCAACTACTCTTCCACCATGCAGATTCCTGTGTTGAAGAAGATCGTGATCAACCAGGGGCTTGGTGCTGCTACGGCTGATAAGAAAATCATCGATGTAGCCATCAATGAAATTACTGCAATTGCTGGACAGAAGGCAGTAGCCACTGTTTCAAAGAAAGACGTTGCTAACTTCAAACTTCGTAAGAAAATGCCTATCGGCGTAATGGTAACTTTGCGTCGTGAGCGTATGTACGAATTTTTGGAGCGCCTCGTGCGCGTGGCTCTGCCGCGTATTCGTGACTTCAAAGGAATCGAAAGCAAACTGGATGGCCGTGGAAATTACACCCTCGGTATTCAGGAGCAGATCATCTTCCCTGAAATCAACATCGATGAAATCGATCGTCTGCAGGGTATGAACATTACTTTCGTAACCACAGCGAAGACCGATGAAGAAGGATATGCCTTGTTGAAGGAATTCGGTCTTCCTTTCAAAAACGGTAAAAACTAATATACGATATGGCAAAAGAATCAATGAAAGCACGTGAGGTAAAGCGTGCAAAGCTGGTTGCCCGTTATGCTGCTAAGCGTGCAGCGCTGAAGGAAATTGTCAATAAGAGTGACAATCCTGCCGAAGCTTATGAGGCAGCCCGCAAGCTTCAGTCTATTCCTCGCAATGCCAATCCTATCCGTCTGCACAACCGTTGCAAGATCACCGGCCGTCCCAAAGGATACATCCGTATGTTCGGACTCTCTCGTATCCAGTTCCGTGAGATGGCATCCAATGGTCTTATTCCGGGTGTAAAGAAGGCAAGCTGGTAAATTACGACGAACAACTTTTTATTTTTTTAATATTGTCGGGAGTGTCCCGATTAATTAAAACCATTTTTATATGACAGATCCAATAGCAGATTATTTGACCCGGTTGCGCAATGCCATCATGGCAAAGCACCGCGTAGTTGAGGTGCCGGCGTCAAATTTGAAAAAAGAGATCACAAAGATCCTTTTTGAGAAAGGCTACATCCTGAACTACAAATTCGTAGAGGATGGCCCTCAGGGTACTATCAAAATCGCTTTGAAGTACAATCCTCAAACTAAGATCAACGCCATTAAAAAGTTGATCCGCATTTCATCTCCGGGCTTGCGTAAGTACGTAGGTTACCGTGAAATGCCGAGCGTAATTAACGGCTTGGGCATCGCTATTTTGTCCACGTCAAAAGGTGTTATGACGAACAAGGAGGCTGCCGATTTGAAGATTGGTGGTGAAGTACTTTGCTACGTATATTAATTTAGGAGGAAAAACATGTCAAGAATAGGTAAATTGCCGATTAACATCCCTGCAGGTGTAACAGTTACCCTGAAGGATAATGTAGTGTCTGTAAAAGGACCAAAGGGTGAGATGTCTCAGAAAGTTGACCCTTCTATCATAGTAACGATTGAAGATAATCAGATCAAGTTTGCCATCGATGAAGCAAACGACACCGTTGAAACGAAGCAGAAGCAGGCTTTCCACGGCTTGTACCGTGCTTTGGTAAACAACATGGTTGTTGGTGTTACCGAAGGTTACAAGAAAGAGATGGAACTCGTTGGTGTAGGTTATCGTGTTTCTAACCAGGGTAACATTATGGAGTTGTCATTGGGTTATACTCATAACATCTTCATTCAGTTGCCTAAGGAAATCAAGGTTGAAACTAAGTCAGAAAGAAATAAAAACCCGTATATTTGCCTGGAGTCTTGCGACAAGCAGCTTCTGGGTCTTGTATGCGCAAAGATTCGTTCTTTCCGTAAACCTGAGCCTTATAAGGGTAAGGGTATTTTGTATGTCGGTGAGCAGATTCGTCGTAAATCTGGTAAGTCGGCAGGTGCTAAGTAATTTTAAGTAGAGTAAGATTATTATGACAACATTTAAGCAAGAAAGACGCTGCAAGATTAAATATCGGGTTCGTAGTAAAATTTCAGGTACGGCAGCCCGTCCACGTTTGAGCGTTTTCAGAAGTAATAAGCAGATTTATGCTCAGATCATCAATGACGAAACTGGTACTACTCTGGTATCGGCTTCTTCATTGGGTATGGAAGCTATGCCCAAAAAGGAGCAAGCTAACAAAGTCGGCGAAGCTGTGGCCAAAAAGGCTATTGAAGCTGGAATCTCTAATGTAGTTTTCGACCGTAACGGTTATTTGTATCACGGTCGTGTAAAGGAAGTTGCTGAAGGTGCCCGTAAAGGCGGACTTAAATTATAATGATTATGGCAGACAGAGTAAATATTAATAACGAAGAATTAAAAGATAGACTGGTTGCTATCAATCGTGTAGTTAAAGTTACGAAGGGTGGACGTACCTTTACATTTGCTGCTATCGTAGTAGTAGGTGATGGAAAAGGTACAGTAGGCTACGGCCTTGGTAAGGCAGGTGAAGTTACTGCTGCAATTGCCAAAGGAGTTGAAGCCGCCAAGAAGAACCTTGTAAAAATTCCGGTGATCAACGGTACTGTACCCCACGATCAGGAAGCTCACTTCGGTGGTGCTGAGGTAATCATCCGTCCGGCATCAGCTGGTACTGGTGTAAAGGCCGGAGGTGCCATGCGTGCTGTACTGGAAAGCGTAGGTATTACGGATGTATTGGCCAAGTCAAAAGGCTCTTCCAACCCGCACAACCTCGTGAAGGCTACCATTAAGGCTCTCGGCGAAATGCGTGATGCCTATACCGTAGCTAAACAGCGCGGAATTTCAATGGAAAAAGTATTTAGAGGTTAATAAAAGGGTAACAACAATGGCAACAATTAAAATACAGCAAGTAAAGAGCCGTATTGGTGCTCCCAAAGACCAAAAAAGAACGTTGGATGCACTTGGCATCAAGAGAATGCATCAGGTAGTTGAAAGAGAGGATTCTCCCGTTTTGCGTGGCATGATCCGTAAGGTACGTCATTTGGTCACCGTAACTGAATAAAAAATAAAAGAGTAAATTATGAAACTGCATACTTTGAAACCAGCTTTGGGTTCTGTTCACTCCCGCAAAAGAATTGGTCGCGGTCCCGGATCGGGCATGGGTGGTACTTCTACTCGTGGACACAAGGGTGCTAAGCAGCGCTCAGGCTATAAGAAGAAAATCGGATTCGAGGGTGGTCAGATGCCTTTGCAGCGCCGCTTGCCGAAATTCGGTTTCAAAAATATTAATCGCGTTGAATACAAAGCTATCAATCTTTCAACCTTGCAGGCTTTGGTTGACGAAAAGCAGCTTTCTAAAATCGGCATTGCTGAATTAGTAGCTGCAGGTTTCATCCACGCCAAGGAAAACGTGAAGATCCTTGGAAATGGAGAACTCAAGTCTAAGGTTGATGTTGAAGCTCATGCATTCTCTAAGAGTGCTGAAGCTGCTATCGCAGCCGTAGGTGGCACTGTTACTAAACTCTAAATCGCACTTCGATGAAGAAAATAATCGAGACATTGAAGAACATCTGGAGAATTGAGGATTTGAGAACTCGAATCCTCATTACTCTCCTCTTTATTGCGATATACCGTTTCGGTTCATTCGTAGTGTTGCCGGGTATTGATCCGGGAAGACTGCAGCAGCTGCATGCGCAGACAAGCGAGGGTTTGATGTCCTTGCTGAACATGTTCTCCGGTGGTGCATTTTCTAATGCTTCCGTGTTTGCGTTGGGTATCATGCCTTACATCACAGCCTCCATTGTAATTCAGTTGCTGGCTGTGGCAGTACCTTATTTCCAGAAGCTGCAGCGTGAGGGTGAGAGTGGCCGTCGTAAAATCAACCAGTATACTCGTTATCTGACCATAGCTATTCTGCTGTTCCAGGCACCGACTTATCTGATCAACTTGAAGGCGCAGACACAGGGCTCAGGTGCTTTTTTGGTAGGTGATAGCTTCTGGTTCATGTTCGCGTCTACGATTATTCTTGCAGCCGGTAGTATGTTTATCTTATGGTTAGGTGAACGTATTACGGATAAAGGTATAGGAAACGGCGTATCCCTGATTATCATGGTGGGTATTATTGCCCGAATGCCGTCCGCAATTATTGAGGAATTCAACTCTACTCTCGAGAGCGCTGAGGGAGGTGGTCTTATTAAATTCATGTTCGAGTTTATCGCATTGCTTATTGTGATGTGTTTGGCCATCATGCTGGTAAAAGCAACCCGCAAGGTTCCGGTTCAGTATGCTAAGCGTGTTGAAAACGGAAAGCAGTATGGCGGTGCCCGTCAGTATATTCCTCTCAAGCTTTTTGCGGCTAACGTAATGCCTATAATCTTTGCTCAGGCAATCATGTTCATTCCGTTGTCATTGGCCAATGTGGCTGGTGAGAACAGTAGTTGGGCATTGCGCCAGTTCCTGGATCATACCAGTGTACTGTATAACGCCGTGTTTGTCCTGTTAATCATTGCTTTTACTTTCTTCTATACAGCTGTGACGTTAAATCCGGTGCAGATGGCAGAAGATATGAAGCGTAACAACGGTTTTATTCCTGGCATCAAGCCCGGTAAAAATACCGCAGATTACTTGGACAACGTAATGACGAGAATTACACTTCCGGGATCATTGTTTATTGCGTTGATTGCAATCATGCCGGCATTTGCAGGTTTCTTCGGAGTTAAACAAGGTTTTGCACAGTTCTTCGGTGGAACATCCTTGTTGATTCTGGTCGGAGTCGTATTGGACACATTACAGCAGATAGAGAGTCACTTGTTGGTACGCCACTACGACGGCTTGCTCAATTCGGGCCGTGTACGTACACGTTCCAATGGCGTGTCAGCCTATTAAATAACAGTTAGATGATTTATCTGAAAACTGATGATGAAATTGAACTGCTGCGTGCGGCAAACCTTTTGGTGAGCCAAACATTGGCAGAATTAGCAAAACTCATTCAGCCCGGCGTTACAACGAAACAGCTTGACGCCGTGGCCGAAGAGTTTATAAGAGATCACGGAGCCATTCCGACTTTCAAGGGATACCCTAATCCTTTTGGAGGAGATTTTCCGGCCTCCATCTGTACTTCGGTCAATGAAGTAGTCGTACATGGTATTCCCGATGACAAGCCTCTGAATGAGGGTGACATCGTTTCCATTGATTGCGGCACACAGCTCAATGGTTTTTGTGGCGATTCCTGCTACACGTTTTGCGTAGGTGAAGTAAGCGAAGCGGTCAAGCAGTTGCTGCGAACCACCAAAGAGTCCCTTTATAAGGGAATCAATGAGTGCTATCCAGGCCGTCGTCTCGGCGACATTGGAAATGCGGTGCAGTCGCATTGCGAAGCGGCCGGATATGGAGTTGTCCGTGAATTTGTAGGCCATGGTGTCGGTAAGGAAATGCACGAGGATCCGCAAGTGCCGAACTACGGTAAGCGGGGAAACGGCCGAATACTGAAAAATGGCTTATGTATAGCTATTGAGCCCATGATTGTGATGGGAAGTCCTGAAATAGCGCTTAAGCCCGATCGATGGGGCATTGTAACCAGAGACGGTCAGGTGGCAGCACATTTTGAGCATTCCATCGCTATTCATCACGGGAAATATGACATTTTATCATCATTTGAGGAAATTGAAAAAATCGTAGGACAAATTTAGCATGGCAAAACAGGCAGCTATTGAACAGGACGGCGTAATTGTTGAAGCTCTCAGCAACGCTATGTTTAGAGTAGAGCTTGAGAATGGACATCCCATTTTAGCTCATATTTCCGGCAAGATGCGTATGCATTACATTAAGATTCTGCCGGGTGATAAAGTAAAAGTAGAAATGAGTCCCTATGACCTTACAAAGGGCCGAATCGTGTTTAGATACAAATAAAAATAACAGATATGAAAACAAGAGCATCTTTAAAGAAGCGTACCCCCGACTGTAAGATTGTTCGTCGTAAAGGACGCTTGTTCGTAATTAATAAGAAGAACCCTAAGTTCAAAATGCGTCAGGGTTAATCCAAAATAGCATAAAATCAGAATTAGTATATGGCAATAAGAATTGTAGGCGTTGACCTGCCTCAGAACAAACGGGGTGAAATCGCCCTGACCTATATCTACGGAATAGGTCGCAGTAGTTCGGCTAAGATTTTGGATAAGGCCGGCATTGACAAAGACATCAAAGTTAAGGACTGGACTGACGACCAGGCTGCCAAGATTCGTGAAATCATCAGCACCGAGTACAAGGTAGAGGGTGACTTGCGTTCAGAGATCCAGTTGAACATCAAACGTTTGATGGATATTGGTTGCTACCGCGGTGTTCGTCACCGTATCGGTCTCCCTGTTCGTGGCCAGAGCACCAAGAACAATGCACGTACGCGCAAGGGTCGCAAGAAGACCGTTGCTAACAAGAAAAAAGCTACTAAATAATAAATAGGATATGGCAAAGAAAACAGTTGCAGCAAAGAAGAGAAACGTAAAGGTTGACGCAGTAGGTCAGCTGCACGTACACAGCTCTTTCAATAACATCATTGTATCTTTAGCGAATAGCGAAGGTCAGATCATTTCTTGGTCTTCAGCCGGAAAGATGGGCTTCAGAGGTTCAAAGAAGAATACTCCCTACGCTGCTCAGATGGCAGCACAGGACTGCGCAAAAGTAGCTTACGATTTAGGCCTTCGCAAGGTGAAAGCCTATGTGAAAGGACCGGGCAACGGCCGCGAGTCAGCTATCCGTACGGTACATGGTGCCGGTATCGAGGTAACTGAAATCGTAGACGTTACACCGCTGCCACACAACGGCTGCCGTCCTCCGAAGAGAAGAAGAGTATAATATTAGAGTCAACGAATTAAAGATCGAAATAAAGTAATATGGCAAGATATATTGGACCTAAGTCACGTATCGCCCGCAGATTCAGTGAGGCTATCTTTGGACCGGATAAAGTTCTTTCAAAGCGTAATTATCCTCCTGGCCAGCACGGTAACTCACGTCGTCGTAAGACTTCTGAATATGGCATCATGCTTGCTGAGAAGCAAAAAGCCAAATACACTTACGGCGTTCTGGAGCGTCAGTTCCGCAATATGTTCGACAAGGCTGCTCGTTCTGCCGGTGTAACCGGTGAGGTGCTGTTGCAGAATCTCGAGTGCCGTCTCGACAATGTGGTTTACCGCCTTGGTATCGCTCCCACACGTGCAGCTGCTCGTCAGCTTGTCAACCACAAGCACATCACGGTTGATGGTAAAGTGGTAGGCATCGCTTCTTATTCTGTAAAGCCGGGTCAGATTATCGGTGTACGCGAGAAATCTAAGTCTCTCGAGGTGATTGCCGATGCATTGGCAGGTTTCAACCACAGCAAATATCCTTGGATTGAGTGGGACGAAAACACCAAGTCTGGCAAGTTGCTTCACAAGCCGGAGCGGGCTGACATCCCCGAAAACATTAAGGAGCAGTTGATCGTTGAGTTGTACTCTAAATAATAAATAAATTCATGGCGATATTAGCATTTCAAAAACCTGACAAAGTTATAATGTTGGAAAATGACACCAAGTACGGAAAGTTCGAGTTCCGTCCCTTGGAGCCAGGTTTCGGCGTAACTGTCGGAAATGCCTTGCGTCGCATTTTGCTCTCCTCGCTGGAAGGCTTTGCTATCAACACCATTCGCATTGCTGGTGTTGAGCACGAGTTTGCTTCTGTTCCCGGAGTGCGAGAAGACGTTACCAACATTATTCTGAACCTGAAACAAGTTCGTTTCAAACAGATAGTAGAAGAATTCGAAACTGAGAAAGTTAGTATCACCGTAGCGAATTCACAGGAGTTCAAAGCTGGTGATATTGGCAAGTATTTAACTGGATTTGAAGTGTTAAATCCTGAATTAGTGATTTGTCATTTAGATTCCAAAGCTTCGATGCAGATAGATATTACGATTAATAAAGGTCGCGGATATGTACCGGCTGAAGAAAACCGCCAGTTCTGCACCGAAATTAATACCATACCTATCGACTCCATCTATACCCCAATCCGTAACGTGAAGTATAGCGTTGAGCCTTATCGTGTGGAGCAGAAAACCGACTACGATAACCTCGTGCTTGAAGTCACTACGGATGGTTCCATTCACCCGAAGGATGCATTGAAGGAAGCCGCTAAAATCCTTATCTACCACTTCATGCTCTTCTCCGACGAGAAGATCACCGTGGACGATGCCACCAGCATCGACAATGAGGAGTTTGACGAGGAAGTACTTCACATGCGCCAGTTGCTCAAGACCAAGTTGTCCGACATGAACCTCTCCGTTCGTGCACTCAACTGTCTGAAGGCTGCTGATGTCGAAACTCTCGGTGAGTTGGTACAGTACAACAAAACCGACTTGCTCAAGTTCCGTAACTTCGGTAAGAAATCGCTCACTGAGCTTGATGATTTGCTCGAGAGTCTGAATCTGTCGTTTGGAACTGATATTTCAAAATATAAATTGGATAAAGATTAAGAAAAACCATGAGACATAATAAAAAATTCAACCACTTGGGTCGTACTGCTTCTCACCGTGCAGCTATGCTCTCTAACATGGCTTGCTCGCTGATCAAGCACAAAAGAATCACTACGACTCTGGCAAAGGCTAAGGCACTCAAAAAGTACGCTGAGCCTTTGATCACCAAAGCAAAGCAGGATACTACCAACTCTCGTCGTGTAGTGTTCAGCTATTTGCAAGACAAAGTTGCCGTATCTGAACTGTTCGGTGAAGTAATTGCAAAGGTTGGCGACCGTCCCGGTGGCTATACCCGCATCATCAAGACCGGTTTCCGTGCTGATGACGCTTCGCAGATGTGCTTCATCGAGTTGGTAGACTTCGATGACAATATGGCTAAGACCGCTAAAAAGGCTACCCGTACGCGTCGTTCTCGCAAGTCTGCTGCCAAGGCTGCTCCTGCTGCTGAAGCAACTGCAGCTGAAGCTCCCGCAACCGAGGCTCCTGCCGCTGAGGCACCTGCCGAGGAAGCTAAAGCTGAATAATGCACATACTAATTCTATCTTAATATGGATCCCGTTGCCGGTCAGGCAGCGGGATTTTTTTGTCATGAGGTAAGGCCGGCCGGAATACTCCCGTGGGGGAGCTTTCCGGCCGTTGTGTGTTTTTTGCCCTGTATTTTTCCATATTTTTTGCAGATTTTTCCGCTGAAAGCATTTTAAGCCCCTCTGAGCGCCTGTTTTTGCTGCTGTGGATGTGGTGTCCGACAATTTTGCGTTCGTGCGATACAGCGGATTTCTGAAGGCTGTTTTTCCGGGGACGAACGGCTCTCTTTTTTTCATTGGGCCGCGAGCGGCATAAAAGTGCGGGGGAGGTGTTTTTTTCCGAGCAGGGGCGCGGCAGCCGGCTGGTGCGGAGCCGGAGGGGGCGGGCATTGTGACGCTTCCGTCAGGTTCGGCGCATTGCTTCCGGCAGCCGTTCGGCACCTGTCGCGCCGGTTGCAAGGGGGCTGGGCAGGACGTGGCTTCCCGGGCGCTGCCGGCTTACGAATACACCTCACCCCCGCCATCGGCAAGCCCAGTTCTGCCAATCGGATTTGTGGCTTTTTTCAGATGTCGGGGGTGGGGCAGACGGTCGCTTAGGTCAGCGCTCAGTTCTTCTCCTTCAGATAGGGTTTCAGCAGCCTGGCCAGCTTTTTATAGCCGTCGTGGTTGGGGTGCAGTCCGTCTGAAAAGAGCGATTCCCTGATTTTCCCCTCGCCCGTAAGCAGTGGGGCCGAGAGGTCAATTACCCTGACGTTCTTTTCGTGGGCAAGGGCTTTTCGGAGCGTACGGTTCAAGGTGTCCAGTCGTTCTTCGTAATGTCGGCGGGGCAGTATCTCCACCACGTAAAGCCTTGCTTCGGGTTGTTTTTTCCGGGTGAGCCGTACGATGTCCTTTATGCCGGCAATGATTTCCTCGTCGGTGTTGGTGTCCAGGTTGTTGGTTCCCATCAGCATGAATATCTTTTCGGCCCGGAATCCGTCGAGTTCGCCATGCACAATTCGCCAGGCCATGTTTTCCAGACGGTCCCATCCGAACCCCAGGTTGGCCACCCTGTGCCCTTCAAACAGCTTTTGCCATACGTCGTCGGCCACTCTTCGCGGTTCGTATGGCTGCCCGCCCCAGAAATGGGTGATGGAGTTCCCCATCATGACGATGTCGGGCTTTGTGCGTGCGTTGTAGGCCAGTACGTCCTCATGCCGTTCGCTCCATTGGTAGGTGTCGGCGTCGCGGTGCTGCCGGCAGGCTGCGAGTCCCGTCGAGTCCAGTCCGGCAAAGAGCAGTTGCGCTATTTTCTTTCCGTAGGCAGTGGCATATTGGCGCATGCCCCAGTCGGACGCATGGGTGCCGTCAACCTGGCTGTCCATGTCCAGCCCGATTTCCTCAAAGCTGAGGTAGTGCAGGTTTTCCACGTGGGGCTGGAGGCGGCTGAATGCGGCGCGCAGCTCGCGGTTGGTGGCTCTGAACGACTCTTCCTGTGCCCCCGAAGTGCGGTAGCCCATGTAGCCGTCGTGCTCCACCAGCAGGATGGGAGCGCTGCTCTTTTTCCGAATGATGCCGATGCCCTTTTCCAGCCGTTCCTGAATCTGTGCGGTGCGGTTTCCGGTCATGTTGGGCAGGCAGTCTATTACGTAGAGGGCCGCGTCGGTTTCGGCCAGCAGGTTGAATACCGCTTCTTCCAGCTGTCCGTTGCCCGAAAAGCCGAGGTTGACGACGGGCAGGTCCAGCTCACGTTGCAGGATGTTGCTCCAGGCCATGCCCGGGCGTGAGGCGCAGGCTCCCTGGGCTATCGACGTGCCGTAGATGACAACCGGTTTTTCCCGCGTGTGCCGCAGAAAACCGAACAGGCTGCCTTCCGGAGTGCCTATCTGCAGCCATCTGACGTGGTTGTAGAGGGGCAGGTAGAGCGTATATTCGTTTCCCTTGCCGTGGTTGTTGCGGTAGGTCAGTCGGGGGTAGGTGTAGCAAATGGTGTCGCCGAACTGGAACTGAGGGGCACACCAGTGCTGCCGGCCGTTGCAGTCGGTGGCATACAGGTCCACGCCGCTCACGCCCGTGGCCGGCATGTGGGGCAGCGAGAGCGCGCCGCTCACCTGATATCTGACCTGTATGGATGTGGCGTTGGTGTGGAACTTCAGGTACATTCCGGCGCAGTCCTGCGAAAGGTCCCATACCTGTTTCCTGACGGTTTTTTCCGCCCTGTCGGGCAGGCGCTGGTAGCTGCCCGGGGCTTCCTGCGCCCATCCCGTGCCCTGTATGGGCTGGTGTGGGTCGGCGGCCGGGTCGTGCCATACGGTTTGTCCGTGTAGTGATGCGGGCCATGCGCATAGCGTAAGGCCCAGGGCGGCGAGTGATAAGGCTTGGTGTATTTTCATGTCGGCAGATTTAAGTTGCGCTTTTCCGGCCGCAGCCGGCTGCTCCGTAAAGTTACGGATTATTCTGCACATGCAGGGCCCCCTGTTCCCCGAAAAGCGCCGGCCGGCCGGTGCGTCCGCCCGGTGCTCGCGGCGGGTTGCGGGGGAGGGGCACTTTTTTCTGACAGCCCGGCACTTTTTTCCATCAGAGTGCCGGCTTTTTCCGTCAGGGTGCCGGTTTTTTTCTCCCGCGTGCAGGGGCCGGGCTTCCGGAGCCGGCGCCGTCATGCCTGCGTCCGACTTTTTTCAACGTGTTATCCACAGGGTTTTCCACAGGTTTTTCCACCGCATAATCCATTCAGTATAAAATCATATATAAGCGGTCTGTCGATTGTGGAAATAACATACTGTGTTTCTCTTTTTCTTTCTTTCGCTCCGTGCTGCGCCGTGCCGGTTTTGCTTACGTCAGGCCGTCGGGGACGGATGGCTTATGTATTTTTTTTGTAACTTTGCACCATTCTAAAAATCACAGCTTCATGAGGGCACTTAAAGAACGTATTCTGCGCGACGGCAAATGTTTGGAAGGCGGCGTGCTGAAAGTAGATAATTTTATTAACCACCAGATGGACCCCATACTGATGAAGTCCATGGCAGTGGAGTTTGTACGCCGCTTTGCCGGCCAGTCTGTCAACAAGATTCTGACCATCGAGGCCAGCGGCATAGCGCCGGCCATTCTGGTGGGCTATCTGCTGGAGCTTCCGGTGGTGTTTGCCAAGAAGAAAAAGCCGGCTACAATGGAGCATATGCTGGCCACCAAAGTGTTCTCGTTTACCAAGAACATCACCTACGATGTGTGCGTATGCCGCGACTATCTCGGTCCGGGCGACCGCGTGCTCTTTATCGACGATTTCCTGGCCAACGGTAACGCCGCCAAGGGCATCATTGACCTCGTGCAGCAGGCCGGAGCCGAACTCGTGGGCATGGGCTTCCTGATTGAAAAGGCCTTTCAGCACGGTGGCGACATGCTGCGTCAGCGGGGCATACAGGTGGAGTCGCTGGCCATCATCGAGAGCCTCGACAACTGCCAGATCAAATTGCGCGACTAGAGCCTTGCGCCGCCCGCTCCTCAGGAAGCGGGCTTTTGTTTTACCCTCTTTGTCTCCCCTTTTTTCGGATTAATTTTTTTCTGACTTATGAATACTTCCCACACCCCGTCGACCGGCCTTATCTACGGGCTGGACGACCGTCCCCCCTTTCGCGAGGCCCTGTTTGCCGCCTTGCAGCATCTGCTGGCCATTTTTGTGGCCATCATCACTCCGCCGCTCATTATAGCCGGCGCCCTGGGGCTTGATCTCGAAACCACCGGTTTCCTTGTCTCCATGGCCCTGTTTGCCTCCGGCGTGTCCACCTTTATCCAGTGCCGCCGCATCGGGCCCATCGGTACGGGCCTCCTTTGCGTGCAGGGCACCAGCTTCTCCTTTATCGGCCCCATCATTGCCGCCGGCCTGTCGGGCGGACTGGGCGCCGTGTTCGGAGCCTGCATGGCCGCCTCGTGTGTCGAGATGGCCGTCAGCCGCGTGCTCAAGTACATGCGGCGCATCATCACCCCGCTCGTGTCCGGCATAGTGGTCACCCTTATCGGTCTGAGCCTCATCAAGGTGGGCATCACGGCCTGCGGTGGCGGACAGACGGCGCTGGACGACGGTTCGTTTGGCTCGCTCCACAACCTAACGCTCTCGGGCGGCGTGCTGTTCATCATCATTGCCTTCAACCGCAGCAGCAATCGCTACTTGCGCATGAGCTCCATTGTCATTGGTCTGGTGGTGGGCTACGTGGCTGCGTGGCTGATGGGCGACATCCACTTTTCCGATGTGTCCAGCTACGGCGGGTTCAACGTTCCCGTGCCCCTGCGCTATGGGCTTAGCTTTGACGGCGGCGCCATCGTCTCGCTGGGCCTCATTTACCTGATCACGGCCATCGAGGCCTACGGCGACATTACCGCCAATTCGCTCATCTCCGGCCAGCCCGTCGAGGGCCCCGTATTCATGCGCCGCGCTTCGGGCGGCATCCTGGCCGACGGCTTCAACTCCATGCTGGCCGGCCTGTTCAACTCCTTCCCCAATTCCATTTTTGCGCAGAACAACGGCATGATTCAGCTCACCGGTGTGGCCAGTCGTTACGTAGGATATTTCATTGCCGCCATGCTCGTGCTGCTGGGCCTCTTTCCGGCCGTGGGGCGCGTGTTCTCGCTCATGCCCGAACCCGTGTTGGGCGGCGCCACGCTGCTCATGTTTGGCACGGTGGCCGCGGCCGGCATCCGCATCATCGCCTCGCAGCCCATTACGCGCAAGGCCACCCTGGTCATGGCCCTCAGCTTTGCCTGTGGCCTGAGTGTGGAACTTGTGCCGCAAATCCTCTCGCACTTCCCCGACTGGCTCCGCAGTATCCTCTCTTCCGGCATCACTACGGGCGGTTTGATGGCCATTTTCAGCAACGCGCTAATACAGATTAAGGAAAATTAATAATGTTAAATATCTCCTCCTTTCCGTCTCCAAAGGGCGGAAAGGAGGGGTGATGTTCGGTAGGCGGGGGTTATACTTAACTGGCTCATTACTTTTGACATGGCCTCGGAAAAGGGCGTTTTAATCATTTTTACAGCAGGCCATTGACCACACAAAAAAACTGAATTTTGTCTTTAATATGACAATCTCTGAGTTATTTTAATATTATTTGTAAAAAATTAATAATCCTCCATATAATTATTTGATTATCAATATGTTACAAGCGAAATGGGGGGGGGTATTTTTTAAAACTTAAAAAAAATACATTCAAATAGCTTCATTTAAGACTATTTTATCCTTATATTTGCAACAGAATTATAATCTGAAAGGAAGATGTGAGCAAATGTAGGAGAACGCAATGCAGAAAACAGGAGGACGATGTTACACTCACATACGTAGGGTTGGGTAAAATCATTCGCATGCTTTGGTGGCTCGGCTTTTCTTTGTATTGTGGGCTTCTTCATCCCTTTCAAGGAGAATTGATTAGCTAAACTTGGTGTTGTCGTCTCCCTATGAAGAATGAGACGGCAGGTGTTGCGAACTTATATGTTAATATTTAATTTAATACTATGAGTTCTGAATCTTTTCCCTTCCGGACGGTCTGCTTCCGGGTAGGACGCTCACCATTTCGATGTATCGCACAGTCGTCGGGTGGAGTTGTTGACTCAATGATTTTTTGTTTTTTTTGGACAACCATATATAATTATCGTATGACTTATATGAAGAAAAAGCGAAAGAATTTGCCGTGCGCATGGTTGTGGGTCATCTGCCTTTGGGCGGCGGGCTTTTCTGTGTCTGCGCAGAACGTGGCGCTGAAGACCAATCTCCTCTATTGGGCCACCACTACGCCCAACCTCGGAGCCGAGGTTTCATTTGCCCGAAAACATTCCGTACAGCTGTTCTATGGGCTTAATCCCTGGAAATCCAATGCCGGAAAGAGCATACGCCACTGGGTGCTGCAGCCGGAGTATCGCTATTGGTTCTGCGAGAGCTTCAATGGCTGGTTTTTGGGCGCACACCTGATGGGCGGTGAGTTTAATGCCGGCAATGTCGACCTGCCGTTCGGATTGGTCAAGTCGCTGAGCGACCGCCGCTACGAGGGCTGGTATGCCGGTGGCGGTGTAACGGTAGGCTATCAGTGGCCCATTTCGCGCCATTGGAACTTTGAAGCCTCCGTCGGCCTCGGTTACGACTATATCAAGTACGACAAGTTTGAATGCGGCGTGTGCGGCGAGCTGCTGGAGTCGGGACATGCCAACTACTTTGGTCCCACCAAGGCTGCGCTGAGTTTCCTCTACGTATTCTGAAAAAATCCCCTCAATGCTTAAACTCGAAACGTATATGAAGAAGAAGTTCACCTATATATTATGCTGCGTCGCCCTGCTGGCTGCTCCGCAGGTTCTGTCGGCTCAGGACGCGGCGCCCCGTCTGGGCAGCGACCGTACCATTGTGGTGGAGAATATGAAGGTGGTGCACACCGGCAATAACCTCGTGCTCGACCTCGACCTCAATATGGATTCGCTCGACCTCCCCGCCAATACGCGGCTCGTGTTTACCCCCGTGGTGCAGAACCGCGAGACGTCGCGGGCTATGGGGCCCATTATTGTCAATGGTCGCCGGCAGGACATTTCCTTCCGCCGCAGTGCCTACCGTCAGTTTCCGGACGACGCCGTGAGCGTGTGCCGCAAGAACCACACGGCCCAGAGCGTACACTACAGCGCCTCACTGCCCTATGAGGACTGGATGAAGAATGCCGACGTGGCCTTTGCCGAGGACCTGTGCGGCTGTGGCGACATCCTGGCCGAAAATACCCATGTGGTCTACCGGCTGCGCACGCCCTACATGCCCTTTATCCGTCCGGCCGCCGAGGCACGCAAGGAGCGCAGTGAGGAGGGACGCGCCTTCATCGACTTCCCCGTCGACCGCATTGAGCTCTACCCCCAGTATCGCAACAACCCGCGCGAGCTGGCCAAGATTATCGAGACCATCAATGTGGTGCGTAACGACAAGAATACCTCCATCACCAACATCGAAATCCACGGCTATGCCTCACCCGAGTCGCCCTACACGCACAACGACTATTTGGCCAAAAACCGTGCCCGTACGCTCAAGGACTACGTTTGTCGCCTTATGAAGCTGGACGACCGAATCTTTACGGTCAGCTCCACACCGGAGGACTGGGAAGGCCTGCGTGAGTACGTTGTCAAAAGCAACCTGGAGCACAAAACGCAGATTTTGGCCGAAATTGACAATACGACTCTCGATCCCGACGTCAAGGAGTGGCGCATCAAGTCGCGCTATCCTGACGAGTATCGCTTTATGCTCGACACGTGGTATCCCGCCCTGCGTCACTCCGACTACGTGGTGCGCTACACCGTACGCCCCTTCTCGGTGGACGAGGCCAAGGAAATCCTCAAGACCAAGCCGCAGCAGCTTTCGCTGGAGGAAATGTTCCTGGTGGCCCAGACCTACGAGCCGGGCTCACCCGAGTTCAACGACGTCATGGAGACGGCGGTACGCCTTTATCCCAACGACCCCACGGCCAACATCAATGCGGCTTGTGCCCGTATGGAGCAGAACGACCTGGTGGGCGCGCAGCGCTATCTTGAAAAGGCCGGCAATTCGCCCGAGGCCCTCCATGCCCTTGGCGTGCTGGCCATCAAACAGGGGCGCACCGACGAGGCCCGACGCCTGCTCCAGCAGGCTCGTAACGCCGGCGTGGCCGATGCACAAAAGAATTTGGACATATTGGATTTGTAATCCATTTGAAACTGAAAAATAATTGTAATAAATTCAAAAGTAAGTATGAAAATGAAACGATTAAATTTAATCCCTTTGGCATTGACCACGTTGATGCTGGGGGCGTGCTCAAGCGAGGATGGCCTGAATATGGGCAGCGGCAGCAGCGTGGCCCAGGGTGAGAAAGGCTATATCAGCTTCTCTCTCAATTTGCCGACCACTTCAGGCGTAGCCAATCGTGCTGCGAATGATGAATTTGTCGATGGTACTACAGGAGAGTATGGCGTAAGTGATGCGGAGTTACTGTTGTTTACCGGTGCTGATGAGGCTAACGCTAAGTTTGCGGGCGCATATAAACTAAGCGGTGTACAAACTGGAACGCCTGTGGGTGGAAATATTACGACTACTCATAAAATTATACAACAGATTACCAACCCGACTGAAGAAGGTAGTAGTAATAAAATTTATGCCATGGTTGTAGTAAATGGTATTGGTAGTAGTATCGTACAAGCTCCTACTGAAGAGAGTCCAACATCAGGGTGGACCGTAAATGGTGTGTCTCTGACCCCGAATACGAAATATGCAGACTTGGCACAATCAGAGATGACAATGACTGATGGGAGCGTGAGCTCTATTACAGCCGATGATAACTTCCTGATGCTGAATGCACCTTTGTATAGCAAGCAGGGCGGATTGGTTTCTGCTGCACCTACTGGTGGAACTTTACAGACTCTTACGGAGATCAACCCGAACAATATCTTCCCTACACAAGCACAGGCTGAGGCTAATCCTGCTGCTAATGTTTACGTTGAAAGAGCTGTGGCTAAGGTAACGGTTACTAATAATTCTACTGGTACTGGCAGTGCTCCGATAACGAGTTATGTGGTTAATGGCTGGACGCTTGACGTTACGAATACAAGATCGTACTTAGTTCATCAGTTTGATAATAGTTGGGTAGGATATACTGCTACCAACCCTGCCACCCCCAATTATCGTTTTGTGGGTTCTGTTCCTGTGGCAGCTAATCTGTATCGCACTTATTGGGGAAAAGACCCTAATTATACTGGGTATGCTGGATCTGATTTTAATAAACTTGAAAAGACGACTCCGTCTGTGTCTTCGTTGAAAAAAACTACTGATGTTGGCTATTGCTTGGAAAATACTTTCGATATAAGCAGTCAGAATGAGAATCAGACGACTCGTGTAGTGATTGCTGCTACTTTGGAGGTTGAGAATGCTGAAGAAGGCAGTGGCGATTTCTATGTGCTCAATGGTAACAAGGATGTTATTTATACCAAGACGAAAGTGGATGATGAGATAAAGAAAGCTTATCTGTCTAATTCTAAGGTAATAGCAGAACTTAAAGATGAGGAAACAGGTTTGCAAGATGACAAAACAAGCTTGACTGGCAATGACTTAGAGGTAGAATATACGAATAAAAATAATACGCAGAATAATGGCGGTTATCTGGAGGTCGCTACAGTAAAAATTAAAGATGTTGCTGCTGTAAAGTTCAAGAAGGGGATTCCCAATGCTTTGAATCCTGCCGCAACTTCTGGTTATGATGCAAGTATTGTTACGGATATTAATAGCCAATACAACATTGCTTACTACAAGGGTGGTGTAGCTTACTATCCGGTAAAGATTAAACACTTTGGCGATGATTTGACACCCTGGGATTCTGGTGCTTATGGTAGTAATTATGGCCAGTATCTGGGTCGTTATGGCGTATTGCGTAATAACTGGTACGAGATACAAGTAAATTCTATCAAGAGCATTGGCGATCCTGAAGTACCTGAAGTATTTGGCAATCAGGATGACCCGGAACAATCTTGGATTTCTGTTTCCATCAATGTCCTCTCTTGGGCCAAGCGTTCGCAGGAAGTAGATTTGTAAATTTCCGCTCGTAAGCGAGTGTGTACCCTTCGGCCTTGGTAAGGCCTGAGAAATGTTTTCCGTCAGTCTGCTTTTTGGGGAGCAGATGTCGGACCCTGCATAGTGAAGGCGTTGTCCCCATCCTCCTGCCGGTAGGGCGGGGGCGAGCCTTCGGAAAAAATCCGCTTCGCAGATGGAAAGCGAAGGTGCCGTCTTTCCGGCACAAAGAGAGGAAAGAACCACAAAATGGGGCGGCCCTGTCAAACCGCCGCCCCATTTTTTCAAGTTGACACCAACGAGATGCTTCTGCCGCCTGTCGGCGGCCGTGCATCCACCAACATAATACCCCACCCCCTGTCAAAGCATTCCGCACGAACGGGGAAGAGCGCGAGAGGGGAAGCGGGCGCGCACATGAGGGACGTCGAAGTCCCGCATCGGTTGCCCCGTTTGGATGCTGCTCTGGCGCATACGATACGTACACAAGCTCCTTGTGAGCGCCGGGACACATTTTGTAGAATAAAAAAGAATACGCATATGAATCATTTTATCAAACAACATCTTGTGTGGCTTTGCTTGGCAGTGTTGTCTTCGGTAGCCCTGACTTCGTGTGACATGATGACGGAGAACCGCGAGGACTGTCCCACCGGGCTCTACCTGACCTTTAAGTACGACTACAACCTGCAGCGTGCCGACATGTTCAGCGACCACGTGGGAGCCGTTGACGTGTACGTGTTTGACGAGAACGGCAAGTTCGTCACCAAGCAGTCGGAGGCCAACGAGGGCGACATCCGTCCGCTGGCTGCCCCGCTCTATCGGATGCACATGAACCTCAAGCCCGGCAAGTACCAGTTTATCGTGCTGGCCGGCCAGAAGTCGTATGCCGAACAGCTGGCCACGCCCCGTGCCCACTTTGTGCGCACCGAGCCGCAGCCGGGCGACGACATGACTAAGCTCAACGTGCGCCTCGACACCAAAAACGGCCGCTCGACACTGCTGACGGTGGACAACATGAACCAGCCGCTCGACACCCTCTGGCACGGCATGCTGACCGAGCCCGTGGAAGTGTTTGACCAGAAACCCACCTACCGCACCATTTCGCTGGTGCGCGACACCAAGAAAATCAATGTCACGCTGCATGAGCTGGACGACCCCACCCAGATGGACATCAACCGTTACGACATGCGCATCGTAGACCGCAACACCCACATCTTTTGGGACAATTCGCTGGACGAGGCCGACTCCGTGCTCTACACCCCGCACGCCTTGTGGAATTCCGACTACGCACCGGCCTATGACGCCGACGGCAATGAGCTGGAAGGCGTGGGCCACATTGGCCATGCCGACTTCATGACCTCGCGCATCCTCTCCCATGAAAACCTTGCGGACGACGGTGTGCTGACCATCACCAACACACAGACGGGCCGCACGGTGGTTACCCTGAACCTGCCCAAGTATCTGAGCGACCTGCGCACGGTGGAGGACATCTACCGCTATTCGGCGCAGGAATTTCTGGACCGCGGCTATGACTATCAGCTTAGCATCTTCCTGAAAGGCGACCGTTTGGCCTACATCGACATCAGCATCGCGGTGTTGGGCTGGACCAAGCGCATACAGTACGAAGAGCTTTAAAGGCACACAAAGGAGGGGGGCCTCCTCCCTCCTTACTTAGACTTAAAAAGAATCATTATGAACCCTATATCTCACTCCTATTCAGCATGGCGAAGCGCCCTCTCCAGCCTGTGCAAGGCCGGTTGCGCGGTGACGCTGGCGGCACTGTCGGCCGGCTGCACGCAGACCGACCTGACTGATGGCCTGACGGGCGGTGGGGCCAAAATCGGCTCGTATGTCACGCTGTCGCTGACCACTCCGTCGGCCCCTGCCATGCGTGACAATCCTACCGGAGGCGAGCAGGGCGACGGAACGGAAACCGGTCAGGACTATGAAAATGAGGTCAAGCGCGCCGTGGCCTTCTTCTATCAGGGCAGTGGTGTGAACGACGCGGCCGCTACTCCTATTCAGGCCGCCGTAGAGTTCCGCTTCAGCGAGAGCCAGGCTGTGGCTGGTGAGGCCGGCATTGACCGCGTGTACACTACCACGCCGCAGTCGGTGGATTTGGACAACGGTACCTATCAGGTGCTGCTGGTGGCTAATCCCGGCACTGACGACTGGTGGTCGGGAAAGTCGCTGACGCTTGGCGACGTGCGCAACCATATCCAAAAAGAGGCTTGGAAGCAGGAGAATGGCAGTTATTCCGATTTTGTGATGACTTCTGCCGCCGATGCCTCGTTGACGCTGAACTTTAACCCCCAGGATAATCCCGCAACAGCCACGGTCAACGTGGAGCGCATGGCTGCTCGCCTGGACTATCAGGTAGAGGCGAGCTATGAATGTACGGACCCTAAATACCCCGGCGCCAGAGCTGAAATTACGGGTGCTGCGCTGGTCAACAACCTGACGGCCGGCAGCTACCTGACCAAGCGCGTGGCCAATGATGTCGATGGCACCGGCCTGAGCTACCTGGGCGACGAAACTCTGGATGCAGGGGTGCAGACCAACTATGTGCTCGACCCCTGGACGGCACAAAAGACGGCTAACAACGATAATTTTACCATTGGTGATGCGACAGCCCAGTCGGCATCGGCCCTTTATGGCGTGTGGTTTGACGTGGAGCGCATGGCCGACCCCAACCAGTGGGCCAGATACGTGAAGGCCGGAACTTCCGTTTCCGACGGTTCAGAAACCTGGCAGCGCATCGGCTATACTCTCGAAAATACGACGGAAGCCTCTCAGTCCGGCAGCCGCTACAGCACCGGTGTGGTGTTCAAGGCCAAGTTTCACCCAACGGGTTTGGGTACTGACTACAAGGACGGCGCTACCTTTTTTTCCTACAACTCCAAGCTGTATGCCTCGATGGAGGATTTGATGACATATTTTTATGGCAGTGTGTTTACTGATGACTTCAATAACATTACCTTCTGCACAACTTGGGGAGGGGTGAAGAAATTTATTACTTCCAGACTGTTGACTAACGACCCCTCGGGTTACTACACGTGGCTCAAGAATCAGGCTGACGGTAAGGATGATACTGACACCGTTGCCGATGTCCAGTCGCTGACATGGAGTCAGTATATGTGGACGGAATGCGGCTATTCAAAGGATGCGGATGGCGTAAAGCTGGACCAGAACGGAAAAATCACCCGCACGGCACTCCGCCCCCAAGGCGTGCGTACCTACAAGGACGCCACCTGCTACTACACCTGGTGGGTGCGACACAGCAACGACGGAGACGATACCAAGAATGGCATAATGGAGTACGCCATTGTGCGCAACAACATCTACAAGTTGACGGTGAAGAGCATTTACTCTTTGGGGGGAGACATCCCGACTGACAAGGACGATGAACTCGTGATTGAGGTACGTGTCAACGACTGGACACTGCTGGATCGCGAGTACTTGCCCATGTAATGATTAAAACGACAAAAATGTAAGGTTATGCACTATCTGAAACGACAATATAAGACCCTGTGCTGCTGGCTGTTGCCTTGGTTGTGTGCGGCACTCTTTGCTTCCTGCTCGTTTGACGACGACTTCGGGCAGGCCGATAGCGGTGTGGCCACGCTGCAGTTCAACATTACGGCCCGTGAGGAGGACGACCTGAACACCCGGGTGGGTACTGAAGTGGGGACGAATTACGAATATATGCACAATTTGCTCGTGTTGCTGGTGCAGGGGGATAAGGTAGTCAAGAAATTCCTGCCCGATCTCAGCCAGAATACGGCTGCCCAAACCGGCTATTTGCAGTCGTGGACTTCTGAGCGCTTTACGCTCGCATCGGGCAGCTATACGGTGTATGCTTTTGCCAATATCGACACTTATTATGATGGGCATTGGGGCAGCCTGACCGGATTGGAAGAAGGTAAGGCCACCATCACCGGTTTGGGAATAGACGATATTGTGCTTGAAAATCCTGCCGAAAAGCTTGATTTTCAAAATTTTTTTATTCCGATGAGCGCCAAGGAGCAGATTGAGGTTACTCCGGCTACAAAAGAAATTTCAATTAATCTGGACCGTCTGGTCAGCAAAATCCGAATGTCAGTGAGCGGTAAAGCCGGGACCAAGGTGACGGCGTTGAGTTTTGGCGGATATGCCGACCGAATCGGCCTCTTTTCCGGCACCGCGCTGGGTGAAGGCGTATTGTACGCAACGACAAAGACCCTGAATGTGCCGACGGAGGGCTGGACATTGGACGGGGAGGGCCAGCTGACCATTCGTGACTTTTACGTCAATTCCTCTCCGGCCGAGCATCCGTTTACGGTGAATCTGACCACGGACGAAGGGAAAGTGGTGACGTATCAGGCTACCACAGCCCGCAACGAGCTGCCCCGCAACAGCATCTTCCCGCTGACGCTGCAGCTCAATGTGTATGGCCTTGACCTGAAGGCCGAGTGCTGGGTGAGCCCGATTGGCAGCCTGCCTGTGCCGGTAACGGTGAGCGTCAATGAGAATACTTATAAGGTGGATGTGCCTGAAGGCTGTCAGTTTGCCTTTACCGTGGGCGTTGTGGACGAAGCCGGCAGTAGCAGTAACATTACAGACGTAAAAAGCACCTGGGAGATTACGGAAGGCATTACCGGCATCACCTTTGATGGCGGAACTTCAGGCGTACAGACAGTGAAGGGACACGTAACCGCAGTCGCCGGTCGGACTTTTGAACTGAAAGCCCAAGTAGAATGGACGGTTAACGGCAGCACCTGCGACCGTATTTACACCATCAAGCTGAATACCAGGAGCCTGACTGATTTTCCGCTCTCTGCTGCGGAAAGCCAGAACAGCAGTGGCCGGATACAGTATCTCAGTCCGGAAATGCTCAATTTGTTCATCAAGTAAAGAAGGAGGACATAAGATATGAAACGATATATGCAATGCTTATATAAATTTCTTGTTTTGTGCTGCTCGATATTTTTCGTGCAGAATGCCTTGGCGCAGGTAACGGGGGACCGGTATCAATCGTATTATTTGGAAAATAAAATCTCATACTCGAACTATAGCTGCATAAAAAGTAGTGGAGATGATAATGATTCTACCAACGTGAAAGACAAAGCCGTGGATAATAAAGAAGGCACGAATTGGAAGTCAACAAGCGATGTTGACGAGCCTTATATTATTCTTATGTTTAAGAATGATGATTGGAAAAACATCAAAGGCTTTGAGATTTACGTCAGTGAAGAAAAGCGTCGGGGAGCAGAATTGATTGTTTCTTCAAGTGCTGACTCTGTAAAAGGCTGGACCGAAGTGGCCCGTATAACAAATTTTAATGAGTTGGGCAGGCACAAGGCGACTATTAATGTAGCCAATTTGAAAGGCCCATATTTAAGATTGCGTTTCATAAAGCAAAAGGGCCAGACGCAGGTGAATATCAATGAGGTCTATTTTTATACAAAAAAAACAGACGTTACTGGATATGAGGTTAAGCACAAGTATGCCAAGTGGTATAACTTGCGTAAAATCTTGCAAATCAATGCCGCCGATAATTTTGACGAGGATGAGGCGGATAAATGGAATAAGGGTTATGATGGCAATATTGACATTCAGGCAGCTCATACCCTGATTGATACTATCTATGTGCATAAGGGGACTACAGTGACGCTGACGCTGCCGGATTATATCAATGGTACAGCCAATAACAAAACTTATCAGCGGTGGTATGATTATACTACGGACGGAACTTTTGCTACGGGCGATACTGTGAGTGGCGACGTAGTGGATTTGTTGACTCCCGCCGCAAGCATCACAAACGGCCCAATCAACGGTGAGGGATACCGATTTAAGAATGGCTATATAGGGCAGCCGCTGAGTGGAAATTATTGTTTGTATAGAATGAATTTCTATGTCCCAAATGAGGATGACAAGGACTGGTATTTGGTAGCGTGTGACGTTTCGGGATATAAGGATTATACGGATATATTTCAACTTAACGAATCTAAAAATTCCAAATTTATTCAAACGCTTTATGAGCCCACGCTGGCGCACCGCTTCATTTATTTTATTCGTGCCATCAGTGATACGAACAGTCCGGCTTATAAGGCCTTGAAAGCAGGACACCCGATTGACGAAAAAACCATCACCATGCCGGCTACGCGTTTACCGGATAAGACTAAAGAAATGGTGGCTTTGTCCATGGATGCCCGAAGTTTTCTGACTCCGAACGGGGCTCAGGATGAGGCTCAAGGAAACTTGGATGTTTCGATTGCAAAGAAATCGGATAAGACGGAGGATAATTCTGCCGGTATAAAACTTGTTACGAAGACATTAACAGGAGAATCTCGCGTGATTTTCTTTGATTATCCTAATACAAATAGTGACAATACGCAGTCGGTTAAATTTCCGACGGATGGCAGCGACCCGACGGCGACCATTGAGGTGAAGCGAGGAAGTACGGTCGTAGCACGTTATCATCTCATCTTTAAGGAAGAAGATCGCCTGCTGACCCAGACGCAAGTCCGTGAGGAAAATGAAAAGACGGATAGTAAGTATCGCTATCGTATGCCCGACTATTTAAAGGAAAACTATGAGCTGCTTACGGAGTTGAACTTCGACTTTGACGATGCTGTGGCGGAACAGTACGGCCAGAAGCAGTGTTATCCGTTCCCCATAGGGTGGGGCAGTACTTATGGTTTCTATGATGGTAGTGCTGGCTCGGATTACCAGCAGGCCAGTAGTGCCGCTCCTGAATGGGGATATTATGGCATCTTGAATTCCTATGTGGAGTGCCATGATAAAGATGGTGGAACATGGGCGTGGAGAAATGATAATCCGCAGCCTAAAGATGATGACCCTATCCGATACAATAGCAAGGGCAACCCCAGCACCTATCATTTGTTTGCCGATGCTTCGGACAGGCCGGGCGTATTGGCCCGTTTGCCTTTCGACCGCAAGCTGTGCCGGGGTACGGAGTTGTTTGTGACGGCGTGGGTGAAATCGGCGCGCGGTAACGATGCCTCCAATGATGCTGCAGTCCTGTTTACCATTATGGGCGTGAGAAAAAGAAAAGTGGGAGAGAATGCTTCGACCAAGGATTATGTCCCCATTTATCGGTATCAGACCGGACAGATTCCGTCTACTTATAAGAATTTTGGTAAGTTAACGGTTCCGGGATTTGACCCGTATGGCACTCCTGCTGCAGATAGAACTCATAATGAATGGATGCAGGTTTACTTTTCGTTTATCAATACGGATAATAGCGATTTTGAAAGCTATGTTCTGCAGGTGGACAACAACAGTGCGTCTACGAAGGGTGGCGACATCTATATTGACGATGTTCGCGTGTACATGATTCAGCCGAATGCTAAGGTTTCGCAGTTGGAAGCCACTTGTACCTCTGAGAAAACCTTGATGAGTGCCGAGTTGAACTGGAATCAGCTGATGTCGCGTCTGGGCCATGAGGAAGGGGTGGATACGGGTACAGATGCCATTGACTTCTGTTTTATTGATGAGACAAAATATAATGCTTATCTGGCTCAGGAAGGTAAGGCTGATGATTACGCTGGTGCCATTGAGGCTTCGGTAGTGGCGGTAGGAAATGATGATGTGAAGTATCGTACCTTGTATTTCGATTTGGAGTTTAACAAAAACAAGGAGTATCAAGCGACGAGTGAGAAACACAATTTGGCCTCTAACAATGGTGATGGTGAAGGGCATTATTATTTTTATGGAAAGACGTCGGCTGGCGGTATACGGTCGTTGGCTGTTGATTTCTATTCTCTGCTGGAGCCTAATCGTCCGTATGTGATGCTGATTAATACGCACGTTCCGAGTGATACGGAATTGAATGCTGAGGATTTTGCCTTGAATATTAATGATGCATGTGCCATCAAGACCACTTTCTATGTGACTACTGAGACGATGCTGCGCGTGAATGGTCAGGTAGTGGACCCGTCTACCGATTTTTGTGCCGGACAAATCTTCAATTTCTCGGTCAATGTGCGCGTGCCGACTGGCGTTAATGCTGACGGTACCACACAATATACCGAAGTGAAGGATGGTGTGTATTTTGACTGGTTCTTTGGCTCTGAGGATGAGTTCGTAACTGACGATCCTGATCTTCATGTATCTTTGCAGGACGCGCTCTCTACGTTCCGTGAAATCTTTCCGGATAAGGTAGACCTTACAGACGTGCAGCCAGGTACTTATCCAGGTTCGGCTGGGTCATTTGAACTGACTGAGGCGATGATTCAGGTTATAGAGAAATACTTGAACGATACGGGTGAAGCTGACGGAATACATAATCGCCTGGTTTTGCACAAGGAAAATCTGAATATCACCTTATTGCAGTCGGGCCTTAACCTGATTGTTCAGCCTATTCCTTTATTGGAGGCACCAAGTGAGTCTGGCGTTTCAGATTCACTTTGGGCCAAAGTCTGCTGGGAGTATATACCGCTTAAGCTGAATACTTCAGGTGAAGCACCACAGCTGCATGCCGGCTTTAATTCGGTGAAGTATCCGGCTGACGACTTCAATCCGTCTTTGCGTATCGGTTTGGCTCAGATTGAGTCTACTTCCGAGGCCGCTCCGATGACGATTGATTTGCGCGGCGCCACTTTAGTGTCGCCAAGTGCCAATTATTTAGGTCTGATTACCTCCTCGACGCCGGATGTTTTTAATAAGATTTATCTGGTATCGACCAATGACCCGGCCTATGATCAATTCTTCGATAAGGATTTTAATGAATATTCTTTGCCGATTGGAACCATCACGTTATTGCAAGCTGCGCCTTATGCGACAGGGTCCAGTTATGATGACAAGATGCAGATTTATTTCGATACTCAGACCAAGCAAAGCAATGGATTCCAATTCCAGCCGAAGGAAGGCTATACCTATACCTTTGCCGTTCACTTTGAAGAAAAGAGTAGTAACGGCGAGAGCAGTAATGCTTGTTTCGGCTCGTTTGTTGTACCGATAAAAGTTGTGCCGGAGAATGTGGTTTGGAAGGGCAATGCTTCGGGAACCAGTAACTGGAATAATGATAAGAACTGGATGCGTGCCGACAAAACAGATTTGAAAAAAACGACCGAGGATGCCTATCTGACCAATGAGGCCAACACTACGAGCAAGGGCTTTGTGCCGATGCTGTTCACTAACGTCATCATGCCGCGTAATAGCAAGGCTGAGCTTTATATGGCAGGCTATGCTCAAGGAGGAGATGGCGAAGGTGATGGCTGGGTAAACAGCAGTCGTCCGGATTATATGGAGTTGCCTACGGATAGCATTCAGTACGACCTGATGGCTTACGAAAAGGACAATGCACTCACCACGCAGCGTTATCGTGTAAACATCTGCCGCGATATCCACTTTGAGCCGGGAGCACAGATGCTGCATGCCGAAGATTTGCTTTACAACAAGGCGTGGACGGATGTAGAGGTTGCGCCGGGTAAGTGGACATTGGTCAGCACACCGCTTCAAGGCGTCGTAGCCGGTGACTGGTATGCTCCGACCGCTACCGGACAGCAGGCTACTGAATACTTCAAGGATATTAAGTTTACGGATGGAGGTTACAACCGTCTGAGCCCGGCCATTTACCAGCGCAGCTGGAGTAAGGGGGCTAATATTGTTGAAAAGGGCGGAACAACTACTCCGGTATCCTTTGATACTGAGTGGAGCTCGGTTTACAACGACGCCAGCGTACCTTACAGCGCAGGAGCAGGCTTCTCGCTCAAGGCTGTGTCTGACTCGCTCAAGGCTGTGTCTGACAAGGATTCGCTGTTGTTCCGCTTCCCGAAAGCAGATACGGAGTATGATGTAGCTGCTGCATCGCTCAACCGTGATCAGGCTGGCAAACTGCTGGTGAGCAGCTTGATTGACCGCAGTAATCCGTATGTTTATAATCCTCAGACAGACGTGAAAGTAACACTCAAGCCGTCGCCAGCAGCTGAAAATGGCGCGCGTTATCTGATGGTAGGTAACCCGTTCATGACTTCGCTCGATGTGCGCCAGTTCGTGGAGGCCAACGATGGTGTTCTGGCTCAGAAATATTGGTACGTGAAGGTTGACGAAACTACCGGTAACGAATCTACACAGGCCGATGCTCTTGGAGACGATGGTAGCTGGCCGGCTGCTACTGCTTACCAGGCCGCACCTTACTCCGTATTCTACGTAGAGGCTAAAGACCCGACCGCCGCAGAGGTTAGTGTGCAGTTTACATCTGACATGCAGGTGCCCTTTACTCAGACCAGTGGTACGGCATCGGCCAGTCAGGCCCGCGCCTTGCAGATTGAGGCTGCCGGCAGCCACGGCTCCAGCCAGGCTTTGCTGAGCTATTCAGCCCAGGCCGACAATGCCTGCGCCGGCGAGGATGCCGTATTGTTGAGCAACTTGTCGGGCAATGCTACCGCTGCTCCGCAGGTTTACACCGTGGCCGGCAACACTGCCGTAAGCGTCAACTGGCTGAAGGATGCCCAGCAGATACCGTTGGGTGTGTTTGCCGCTACTGAGGATGACGAGGTTACCCTGACCTTTACGGGACTTGGCGCTCTCCGCTCACCGCGCCTGTACGACGCTGAACTCAACACCGAAACGCCGCTCTCCGAGGGCTATCAGCTGACGGTTAAGGGCTCTTCACACGGCCGCTACTTCCTGCGCAGTCTGGGCGGTGCCCTGACGGGACTGACCCCCACCACCACGGATCCCGAACTGACGGTTTACTCCGTACGTCCCGGCGAACTGATTGTTTCGTCCAACGCTACGTTGCAGTCCGTACAGGTATTCACGGCCGATGGCCGTCGCCTCAGTCCGGTGGTACAGTCGCAGTCCGACTGCGTATGGCGCCTGAGCGGTGTGGACAAGGGCGTGGTGCTCATTAAGGCTACTGCCGGAAACCGCCAGCAGGTTGTCCGTAAGGCTATGGTAAAGTAAATTCATAACTTCTTATCATGAAAGGATAAGTAGTTCGTTTCTCATCATTACAATCAGCGGCTATGGTGCCGGAGCAGTTCTGTCTTGAACTGTTTTTCCGGTTTCCATAGCCGTTTTTCTGTGCCGCCAATATGAGGCGGGGGGGAAGAATGGAGGAGGAACGTTACATTTGTTCCACGTCCATATAGTCAATGTCCGGTGCCCATCCGTTGGTGTTGCCCAGCTCGATGATGTTGTTGCCTTTTTTCAGTTCTACGGTCACGCTGCATGCTGCACCTTGCGGGGATGAGGGCAGATGGATGAAGCGCTTGACCAGCTTACCGTTGATTCCGACTTCAAGTGTGGATGCGTTTTTGCAGAGATAGCGGAACGTGAGACGGTAGCGGCCGCCTTTGTGGCTGAATACGTGGCGCCACTGCATGCTGTTGCCCTTCAGGCTGCCGTCGCCCAGATGACCTACTTTCGCGCCGCATGACAGCCCTTTCTCTTCATACCCTACGCGGGCACAGTCGGCTTCGCTGATGGCCGAATAGAGGCTTAGCCAGGCGTTTTCAGCTTCGTAGCGCACCGTTTCGGCGCGTTTCCCTTTCAGTACATAAATGCGTGTGGCGTGGGGCGGCAGGCTGACGCTGAGGGCTGACTCGCATGGTGACATGTCGCAGCGTTGCATGGCGTCGCGCACTTTTACCTTGCCTTTCGCGTAGCCCAGTTGTGAGAGCGTAATGCTCATGTCGGCCGTCGTGTCCGACGGGTTGTAGAAGGCTACGGCGCGTGTTCGCCCGTGGCCCGGGAGCAAGTCTTTTACCAGTATGTATGCCGCGCCCTGACGGCTTACCACGTGTCCCTGTTGTCCCAGGGGGTCCTGATTGATGGCTATGAGTTCGGGATTGGTTATCAGACTGAGCGTTTCGGTGCTGAGGCTGGTCAGGTCGGCCCCGATGAGCAGTGGCGAACTCATCATACACCACATCCCGAAATGGGTGCGTTCCTGTTCGGTCGTGAGCCCTCTGCCCACTTCGAGCATGTCCATGTCGTTATAGTGTCCCGGCGAGGCGTAGGCCGAGAGGAACAGATTGCGGTCGATGATGGATTTGACCGATGCCCAGTTGTTCTGGATGTCGGGAGCAATGCGCCATGAGCCGGCAATTTCCGTAACCCATGTGCCCGGAAAGGCCCACCGGCATACGTTCAGACGCACGTTGCGGTGTGCTTCGGCACGTATAATCTGGCTGATGGCCGTATATTGTGTTTGTTCGTCAAGGTCGAGCCGTTCGGTGTTCTGCGCCGGGTCGCCGCCGCAAAAGTCTACCTTGATGAAGTCAAACCCCAGGTCGTTGAACAGGTAGTTCACGTCAGCCTTTTCGTGGCCGTACAGCCCGATGCCCACGCCTCCTTTGTCGTTGTCCCAGTAGTTCCCGCAGGTGTTGCGCCCGGCGTCGGAGTAGGTGCCGGCTTTCAGGCCGAGGCTGTGGATGTAGTCGACCACGGGTTTGAGTCCTTGCGGAAATCTTGTGGCGTGGGCATGCAGCCGGCCGTCGGGCTCGCGGCCGTCAAAGGCGCCGTCGTCAATGTTGATATATTCGTACCCGGCCTCTTTCAGGCCGTTTTTTGTCATGGCGAAGGCCTGTTTGCGGATAAGGCTGTCGCTGATGTTTACGCGGTAGGTGTTCCATGAGCTCCAGCCCATGGTGGGGCGCTGGGCGGCGGCCGGAAGCATCAGGAGTGTACACATGACGGTTGAAAAAATGATTTTCATGATAATCGGATAAAAATGAGGTTGGTTCAGTTGAATTTATTCGGTTGCGGTAATTTCAAACCGCACGTTGCGGCTGACGGGCAGTTGCGACGAACATACCGTAATGCCCTTTATGTCGGGGTCGTAGGAGGCCTTGACGCGTTTTCCGTTCAGACGTACCTTGCAGTTTCTGCCTGTTCCCGGCATTTCAATCCGGTAAGCCCGTTTGGGCAGTTGTCCGTGGTAGTGGCCTTGTGTGGCATCTATGCTGACGGTTACGGTATGTTTTTCCTTGTGATATGACAACCGGGTGGTGGCATATTTGCCTTGCTGGTATTCCGTGGTCAGTCCGTCGTCTTCATACAGGGTGTAGCAGTTGTGGTCGCCGTCGGTGCCGGGATAACACCGCACGACGAGCGTGTCGAGCGGAGCCGAGGCCATGCGTTCGCGGTAGGGCTGCATGGGGAGCGGGTATCCTCCTTTGACGAATACCGGCGAGGTTTCGAGCGTGCAGCTTACCTTTTGTGTCTTTCCGCCTTCGTAGGCTGTCCCGTCGAACAGGCTGTACCATGTGCAGCCTTCCGGAAACCAGACGTCTTTTTCCACGGTTTTGTCCGGACCATTTCCGGGTTGGGTGACGGGGGCGCCGAGAATCAGGTCGCCAAAATAAAATTCGTCGGCGTGCCGGTAGGCTTCTTCGGTTGTCGGATGTTCAATATAGAGCCCGCGGTTCAGTGGCCACATGTGAGTATGACATTGCCAAACCGACGAGTATATGTAGGGCATGAGCCGTGAACGCAGGTGGTAGACCTGTCGCATGGCTGCCTCTTCGCGTTTTCCCCACAGCCACGGGCGCCGGTCGCTCTTTTCACCTACAACGGAGTGTATGCGCAGGGATGAGTTCAGCAGTCCGAACTGCGTCCAGCGGGTGTATAGTTCCGGGTCGAGCCCGTCATAAAAGCCTCCGATGTCGTGTGCCCAGAAAAAACATCCTGCGTTTCCGCTCGTGGTGGTCAGGTCAACTTCAAAGCGCAGCATGTCCCAATTGCCTACGGCGTCGCCCGAAAACTGTATGGGGTGCCGGTGGTCGCCCCATCCGCCCCAGCGGCTGAATCCGGCGCCACGCAGGGTGCGTCCGTCAGCCTGCGGCTGTATGGAGTAGTTGTAGTAGCATTCGTTCAGCCAGGGCAGGTGGGGTGTAGTTGTGCCGCGCACCAGCGGATAGGCATAGTCCTGCTGCCAGTCGAGCCACCAGAATGCTACCCCCATGGAGTCGCTCTCGCGATGGGCGTGTTTCATGAAACTTTTCATGTAAACCGGGTCGCCGGCGTCAAATACGGGAATTCCGTCGCGCGTATATTCGGGACCCAGTTCGGCCGCAAAGTCGGCATAGGCGTCATCTTCCGGCCGCAGCCCGTCGTGCGGATGTTCGTTCAGCACGACATAGATGTGCTGGTCTTTGAATTCCCTGATCAGTCCCGCCGGGTCGGGTATGAGCTTGCGGTTCCAGCTGTAGCCGCTCCAGCCGCGGGTATAGGCGTGACCGGTGCCCCGGCTGAAGTCCTTTTTGTGCCAGTCCATGTCAAATACCATAATGTCCAGCGGGAATCCGTGTTCATGATACCCTTGAGCCAGTTCCCGGTAGTCGTCGGCCGTGTAGGGCCACCAGCGGCAGTACCATGCTCCGTGTACGTATTTGCGTGTCATGGGAGCAGGTCCGCTTATGGCGGCCAGCGACTTCAGAGCCGCCTTGTAGTCGGTACCGTAAACAAAGAGGTAGAGGTCCTGCACGTGGCTGCGCGGGCGTGGCTGCAGGGAGCCGTGGCGGTAGATGTCCTTGCCCGTATCCTGTATGAGATACCATCCGTCGCGGCTGAGCAGTCCCTCCTGGCGTGTGGTGGGGCCGCCTATTCCGTCAACCGTGGTCAGGGCTCCTTTCAGGTTGCCCTGTTGCCCGTCGGTGAGACACCAGTGTTTGGTTTCTCCGTTCATGCTGAACGACACTTTCAGGTTGTTCTGTCCGAAGGGGAAGCCGTCGTTGTCAAATTCCAGACGCATGGCCCGTGTGCTGAACACGTGCTTGCGGCCTTCCTGCTCGTGGTTTACGTCGACGGGATATTCTCCCCGCACTACGGCAAACAGGGTAGAGTCGTTCAGGAATTCCTGATGCAGGGCATATTCCAGCCGCACCAGGTGGTCCGTAATGAATGTGAGGCGGCTGTTGCCGATGACAAAAGACGTGGCCCGCAGGGGCATTGACGTCAGGAGAAGACACAGAATCAGGATTCCGCCATACAGCAGCGGCCGGCCGGGCATGTGCCGTGATTTGAAGAGGTGTGATTGCTGATAATGTTTTTTCATGCTGATTAAAGGTTTGCTTTTTTGCCGGTTCAAGCGTTTGCCGGACAATGCGTATAAAGTCTTGAGCCGGGCAGATTTATGTTTCCGGGTTTTTCATACGGTAAGGTTATTGTATGGGCAAAATAAGGTATTTCCGTGGAGAGTTCCAATTTTGCAGGGTAAAAAAATGCAAAAAAAAGACTCCTGCGTTTCGCAACGGAGGAGCCCCCAAATAAACAATCATTCACTTACTTGTGCGGGTCAAAATGTGGGACTTCGTTAAGCCCCGTCCAATCATTCTCTTTTGAAATGATTACCTCTATATAATCTACATCATGAAAATATGCCTATTGGAAAGAATCTGTGGAAGTATCAGAATCCGCCGGGGAATCCGCCGCCCGGAGGTGGTGGCATGAATCCGCCGTTCTGGCTGTCGAACTGCTGGTTGTTGCGTCCGCTCTGCGGCCGGCGGTTAATGATTTTCAGTATCTGAACGGAGGTGAATCCGTTTTTCTGAAGCTTTTCGCAAAACTCCTTTTTCAGCGTAGCCCGTTGCAGTTCGCGGTCGAGCTGCTGTGTCAGTTTTTCGGAAGCTTGCTCTTCGGTCAGTTCCTCCTGCTTTTCGCGGTTCTTTCCGCGGTTGGCGGGAGCGGGGCTGAGGCTGTCCAGAGCCGTCTGGTAGTTGGTGTACAACTCCGTGAACAGGGCCGTCTGGTTATCGTCGAGGTCAAGTTCCTTTACAATTTCCTTCATCTGCTGTACGCGCTGTTTCTGTGCGTTCCGGCGGCTGTTTTGAGCAGTGGCTGGCCATATCATGAGGCTGCCCAGTGCCAGTGTGAGTATGATTTTCTTTGTTTTCATACCGCAAAGTTAAGCGATTGGTGGCGAAATGGCATCACCCATAAGTCAAAAAATTTGTCCCATCTCGACGAATGGCAGGATTTTGTCGATAAATTCCCGAAGACGTTTGTATGTGCGGTCGGATAAGGTCGTAAAACAACCGGTTAGGCCCTTTGCCGAAGGGTGGTTTTCATACCGGGATGGTTTGAAAGCGCCACGAGGCCGGACTTTGTTGTTACAGAGTCCGACCTCGTGGCGCCGAAGTCCCGGCTTTTTCCGGCGGATTACAGATGCTCCAGCACGTAGGCCGCAAGGTAGCAGCCAAAGGTGGCGGGCATGTAGCTTACGGTGCCGGTAGTGGTTTTTTTGTTGCGTTCGTTGGCTATGCTGATTACGGCCCTGCGGTCGGCCTGTTGCGCGCAGAACACCACCGGCAGTTTCCGTCCGCGCAACCCCTGTGCGGTCAGTCCGTGGCGCACGGCCTTGGCCAGTCCGCAGTGGTAGGTTTGCCACAGGTCCGTCTGGCGGATGAGCGAAAGGTCGGTCTTGGCGCCTGCTCCCATGGACGATACAACCCGTAGCTTGTGGCGCAGGCACCAGCTGAGCAGGGCCACCTTGGGGGCAATGGTGTCGATGGCGTCCACCACAAAGTCGTAGGGCTGTGCCGTGACCACCTCTTCCACGCTTTCGGGGGTGAGAAACTCCGTGCGCAGGGTCAGCTCCAGCTGCGGGTTGATGTCGGCAAAACGCCGGGCCAGCACCTCCGTCTTGGGCTGCCCCAGGGTGGAGCGCAGGGCGCAGAGCTGGCGGTTGAGGTTGGTGGGCGCTACGTTGTCGGCGTCGAGCAGGGTCAGGTGGCCTATGCCTGCGCGGCAGAGCATTTCGGCCGCCCAAGCGCCTACGCCGCCTACGCCTACGATGAGCACACGGGCCCGCTCGAGGCGCTCCATGCGCTGGGAGCCGTAGAGCAGGGCGGTGCGTTGCAGGAAATCGTCGTTGGTCATGAGCGTGGTGGTGATTGATGATGAACCGGACCGTCAGGCCCCCGGTACGGCCGTCTTGTTCTTGTCGGTTTCGTACTGGTCGGGGAAGATGATGAGCAGACTGTTGGCTGCAAAGTGGCGCTCAATGAGTTTGGGCAGCAGCTCCATCTCGTTGTGATAGGAGAGGGTGCCGGGGCGTGCGCCTACGGCTACCAGCAGGTGGTCGGGGCGTATCTGGTCGCCCAGTGAGGCCACGTCGGTCCAGTCGGTAAAGTTGTTAAGACTGTATATGAAGTTGAACTTCTTCTTGCCCCAGATGGTCTTGATTTTTTCCATGGTCAGCAGTGAGCTGTACAGCTCCACGCGGCAACTCAGGTTTTCGGCCAGAATACCGATGGCTTCGACCCACTGTGCGAAACCTGCCTCAAATTCCGCCTTGCGGGGCACGAGGATGTGCATGCGCTGAATGGTGTTGAGCGGCAGTGTGGGGTGGTAAATCGTGATTTGCCGGTGTACCGTCTGGAGCAGGTCGGCTGTCAGTTTTCCGAAAAAGGCTTCTGACGTGCGCTGCTTGTGATGAAGTCCGATGATAAGCTCGGTGGAGTCGGTTTCGAGCATGGTGTGGTAAATACCGCTGATTACGTTGACCGACCACCGGCTCTGCGTTTGCAGGGGCATGTTGGCCGAGGCCGCTACCTTGACGGCCTGTTCCAGTTGGCGCATGCCGTAGCCGCGTGCCTCGGGCCGGTCTTCCAGCACCACGTTCAGGGCCATGGCCGGAATGCGCTGGTTGGGGCGTTGCAGCATGATACTCAGCTGTATGAGGTGGTTTACCATGTCGGGGTTGGACAGGGCAATGAGCATCTTGCGCAGGTTGGGCACCTGGTCGGCCGTAGTGCGCTCGGCATCCATCAGGGCCAGCTTGCGGGCGGTGCGGTCGGTGAGCATCGAGCTGATGAGGCAGGAGAAGAGAATGAGCATCATGGCACCGTTGAACACCGTATCGTCCAGCAGCGGCGAACCGTCGGGCAGGATGATTTCGTGACCGACCAGGGCCACGGCCAGCGTGGCGGCGGCGCGTGACGAGGTCAGCCCGAACATGAGCTGCCCCTCGGCCCGCTTCATCTTGAACACACGGGCCGTGATAAAGGCTGCGCCCCACTTGGTCAGCATGGCCACCACAATCATGATGAGCGATACGTAGAACGTAGTCGGGCTGCTGAAGATGGAGTTGATGTTGACAATCATGCCTACTCCAATCAGCAGGTAGGGTATGAACAGGGCGTTGCCTACAAATTCAATATGGTTCATCAGCGGTGAGCCGGGCGGAATGAGCCGGTTGAGCACCAGGCCTACAAGGAAAGCGCCCAAAATGCCTTCCATTCCTACAAACTCCATCAGACCGGCGCCCAGGAACACCAGCCCCAGTACAAAGATGTATTGCACCACGCTCTCGTTGTAGCGCCTGAAAAACCAGCGGCAAAGGCGCGGAAAACAGAACGTGATGAGGGCGCCGAGCAGGATTACCTTGAAGGCCAGCATCAGCCAGTACCATCCCGTGACGTTTTCCTTGAACATGCCGCCCACTACCGCCAGTACCAGCAGCGTGAGCGTGTCGGCCACGATGGTGGCGCCTACGGCAAGGCCCACACTGCGTGTGCGCGCAATGCCATATCGTATGACAATGGGGTAGGAAATCAGGGTGTGCGAGGCATACATGCAGGCCATCAGTACCGCCGCTGCCATGGCGTAGCCCAGCAGCAGGTGGTTGGTGAGCCAGCCCACTATCATGGGGATGGCAAACGACAGGCCGCCCAGCGTAAGAGCCTGACCGCGCATGGAGCGGATGTCCTGCATGTTCATTTCCAGACTGGCCAGAAACATGATGTAGTAGAGCCCCACTTTGCCGAACAGCTCGAAACTGCTGTCCCGGTTGAGCAGGTGCAGGCCGTGCGGCCCGATAAGTACACCGGCAAAAATCATGCCGATGATGGCCGGAATGCGCAGCCGCTCGAGCAGCATGGGCGCCAGGAGGATGATGCTGAGTACGGTAAAGAATATCCACGTGGGGTCCGTAATGGGGAAATAGCTGGCAAATGGTTCTGGGAGCATGGGCTTTATGTTATTTTTCTGCAAAGAAACGAAAAACTTTGACATTTTACCCGCTTTTCGGGCGGAAAATTCTATTTTTGCACCATGACAGGGCTGCGTGAGCAGCCATATGTTTGTATTCGTTATCCAAAATTAATTAATCACACAGACAAATGAATGTAGCAATTGTGGGCGCCAGTGGCGCAGTGGGACAGGAGTTTTTGCGTGTCCTGGCAGAGAGAAACTTTCCGATTGACGAATTGCAGCTGTTCGGCTCAAGCCGCAGCGCCGGACGTACTTACACGTTCAAGGGTAAGGAAATCGTAGTCAAGGAACTCAAACATAACGACGATTTTAAGGGCGTTGACGTGGCCTTTACGTCGGCCGGAGCAGGCATCTCCAAGGAATTTGCTGCTGACATCACCAAATATGGCGCCATCATGATTGACAATTCAAGTGCATTCCGTATGGACGAGGATGTACCTTTGGTCGTGCCCGAATGTAACGCGGCCGATGCGCTGAACCGTCCGCGCGGCATTATTGCCAACCCCAACTGCACCACCATCATGATGGTGGTAGCCCTGCAGGCGTTTGAAAAACTGAGTCACATCAAGCGTATTCATGTGGCCTCCTACCAGGCTGCCAGCGGAGCCGGTGCTGCCGCCATGGACGAGCTTTACGAGCAGTATCGCCAGGTGCTGGCCGGCGAGCCTGTCAAGGTTGAAAAGTTTGCCTACCAGCTGGCCTTCAACGTCATTCCGCAAATTGACGTGTTCCAGGACAACGGATATACCAAGGAAGAGATGAAAATGTATAACGAGACGAAGAAAATCATGCACAGCAATGTCGACGTGAGCGCCATGTGTGTGCGCGTGCCTTCGCTCCGCTCACATTCGGAGAGTATCTGGATTGAAACCGAGCGCCCCATCAGCGTGGAAGAGGCCCGCAAGGCCGTCGAGGAAGGCGAAGGCCTGGTGCTCATGGACAATCCCGAGAAGAAGGAGTACCCCATGCCGCTGTTCCTAGCCGGTAAGGACCCCGTTTACGTGGGCCGTATCCGCAAGGACCTGGCCAACCCCAACGGCCTGACCTTCTGGATTGTGAGCGACCAGATTCGCAAGGGCGCAGCGCTCAACGCCGTGCAGATTGCCGAATATCTCTACCGCGAGGGTGTTGTAAAATAATTTGAATTTTTTTCGAGCCCGGCTCCCGCTTGGCGTGGGGCGGGGCCATTTCCTGTACCGCCGGCCGTACGTTTGACGCGTACGGCCGGCGTTGGTATACAGGGACAGGACGTGTGCGTATGCGCCGTCTGCAAAAAACTCCCCGGCACCTTGCAGCTGCAAGGTGCCGGGGAGTTTCTATGAAGTGCCGGTTTGTTTGTCGTGCTATTCCGGTCGGGCTGCCGTGATTTCGGCTATGGCCTCTTCCATGCTCACCGATTTCTGCTCGCCGGTGGTCATGTTTTTCAGGGCCACCACATTCTGCTTGATTTCCGTCTCGCCAATCAGCGCCACGTAGGGCACCTGGTGGGCGTTGGCGTAGCTCATCTGTTTTTTCATCTTTACGGCGTCGGGGTAGACCTCGGTGCGGATGCCGGCGCGGCGGGCCTGTGCGGCCAGCTTGAGGCAGTGGGCAGCCTCGGTAGCGCCGAAGTTGATGAAGAGCAGCTGGGCGCCCGACTGTGTCTCCTTGGGGTAGAGGTCGAGCTGGTTGAGCACATCGTAGATGCGGTCGGCGCCGAACGAGATGCCTACGCCGCTCAGGCCGGGCAGACCGAAGATGCCCGTCAGGTTGTCGTAGCGTCCGCCGCCGGTGATGGAGCCGATTTGCACGTCGAGGGCTTTCACCTCGAAGATGCAGCCGGTATAGTAGTTCAGTCCGCGGGCCAGGGTGAGGTCGAGCTCGATGGCATTGTTCAGCCCCATGTCCTCGAGCTGGCTGAGCACGAAGTCGCACTCGTCAATGCCCTTGAGACCGGTTTCGCTCTCGGCCAGCACCTGGCGCATGGTGGCCAGCTTGTCGGCATTGCTGCCCTGCAGGTTGATGATGGGCTGCAGCTTTTGTATGGCCTCCTCGCTCAGGCCTACGGCGCGCAGCTCCTCGTTGACCTTGTCGATACCGATTTTGTCGAGTTTGTCAATGGCCACCGTGATGTCTACAATCTTGTCGGCCTCGCCGATAACCTCGGCAATACCGCTGAGAATCTTGCGGTTGTTGATTTTGATGCATACCCGGATGCCGAAGCGGCTGAATACGGTGTCTACAATCTGCATCAGTTCCACCTCGTTGAGCAGTGAGTCGCTGCCCACCACGTCGGCGTCACACTGGTAGAATTCGCGGTAGCGTCCCTTTTGCGGCCGGTCAGCACGCCATACGGGCTGAATCTGATAGCGCTTGAAGGGCATCTGCAGCTCGTCGCGGTGCTGCACCACGTAGCGTGCAAAGGGCACGGTCAGGTCGTAGCGCAGGCCTTTTTCACAAAAGGCGGCGGCCAGCCGGGCCGTATTGTGGGCTTCGATTTCAGAAGCGGTAACGCCGCTCAGAAAGTCGCCTGAATTCAGAATCTTGAAAAGGAGTTTGTCGCCTTCCTCGCCGTATTTTCCCATGAGGGTCGACAGGTTTTCCATGGCCGGCGTTTCAATTTGCCGGAAACCATAGAGGGCGTACACTTCCTTAATCGTATCGAAAATATAGTTGCGTTTGGCCATTTCTACGGGTGAGAAATCGCGTGTACCTTTTGGTATGCCGGGTTTGTTTGCCATTGGATAAAATGTTTGTAAGTTTCTTGTACTGTGCAAAATTACGGATTTTTGCCGACATACATACCCTTTTGCCGCCGATAAGCAAAAAAGCGGGCTGCGCAAAAGCCCTTTTGAGGGCTAAAAGGTTGATTTTATGCAAGAAAGCTTGTGCGGAAAATTTAAAATGGTTAATTTTGCACATCTATTTGTAAACTTTATTTATTTATTATGACCCACAATTTACTGAAAGGAAAGCGGGGTATTATTTTTGGTGCCCTCAATGACAAATCGATTGCCTGGAAAGTAGCTGAACGTGCGGTGGAAGAAGGTGCAACCATTACACTGAGCAACACGGCCCTGGCCTTGCGTATGGGCGAGCTGGACGAACTGGCCAAGAAACTCAACGCCACCATCATTCCGGCCGACGCTACCAGCGTAAGCGACCTTGAAAACGTATTCAGCAAGTCAATGGAAGTGCTGGGCGGGCAGATTGATTTCGTGCTCCACTCTATCGGTATGAGTCCCAACGTGCGCAAGCACCGCACCTATGACGATCTGGACTACGATATGCTGAACAAGACGCTCGACATTTCGGCCATTTCGTTCCATAAGATGCTGCAGGTGGCCAAGAAAATGGATGCCATTGCCGAATACGGTTCGGTAGTAGCTCTGAGCTACGTGGCTGCACAGCGTACCTTCTTCGGTTACAACGATATGGCTGACGCCAAGAGCATGCTCGAGAGCATTGCCCGTAGCTTCGGCTACATCTACGGACGTGAGAAGAACGTACGTGTCAATACCATTTCGCAGTCGCCTACGCCCACCACGGCCGGCAACGGTATCAAGGACATGAACAACCTGATGGACTTTGCCAACAAGATGAGCCCGCTGGGCAATGCTACGGCCGACGAGTGTGCCGGATATTGCGTGCTGATGTTCAGCGATTTCACCCGCAAGGTGACGATGCAGAACCTCTATCACGACGGCGGATTCTCCAGCATGGGTATGAGTCTGCGCGCCATGAACCAGTACAGCCGCGATATGAGTGACTATACAGACGAGAACGGAAAAATCATTTACGGATAAATCCGACTGGTCATATTTATTAACCCATTAATTTTTTCCTTCAAAAAAACAACACCGTCGGCGGGGCCCAGGCCTCGCCGACGGTGCTTTTGTAAGGGGGCTACGGAATCTCCGGCAGGCAGTGAGGCGGGGCGGCCGGCGGGACGGACCCAACAAACTGCCGGAAAAATTTTCCAAGGTCTCTTGTTGTTTGTTTCAGGCGCCGGCTTGTTTTTTTCCGGCGCGAGGCCGTAAGTGTGCCCTTCGGTCTGCGCTTTCTGGGGGAGGGGTAGCTTGGGGACAAGTGGGGGCTGAAACGGTTCGGGGCAGGGAGATGAACCAAAAGCGGTTCAGTCCCTGCCCCGAACGGTGGGGAAACGGCTGTGGTCAGCCTATTTCTGCTTGAATACGATGCACACGGGGTGTACGTTCACGTTGTAGCGTTTCTGGAAATAGCCTTTGGGGCAGTATTGCATGACGCTTCCCTTTAACGCATACTGGCTGGAGGAGCCGTCGGTTGGAGTAGCAGCGTCGGAAGTGATGAAGATGTCGTGACTTTGCGGCTCAATGAAAATGCCGGTCGGATTGTCCGGCAGGTTCGACCGGAGCATCGGGCTGGAAACCGAGGTGAGGGTGTCGCCCGTCAGTGAGTTCATCGTGAAATAGTCGTAGGTAGAGTTCCAGTTGGCGTCGTACGACTGTTTGATGAGATACAGTTTTTCGCCGTCAACGGCCATCATGCTGGCTGAGGTAAAGTCGCTCACCTCATCGTTGGGGGTAATCTTCTGAATCATGGGCGGTATGGCTCCGTAGTCGCCTGTGCAGGCAACAAACACGTTGCCCTGGCTGTCGGCCACCAGTCCGGTCGGGTTCAGCCCAACCGGAATCTTCTTGACTTCCTGGAAGGACGAGAGAGCTATTTTTGAAACGCTCTTTCCGTTTTCGTAGTTGTTCTGGAAGTTGTATCCGTCGGAGTTGGCCACGTAGAGATAGCCGTTGGCCACAACCATACCTACCGGGTTGGGGCCGACAGGTATTTCGGTGGCCTGGAACGAGGTGGTGTCAATGCGGGCCACCGTTCCCGTGTTGCTCGTGGCATATACATAGGTGCCGTCGGTATACACCTTGTTCGGCTGTGTCAGAGCCACCTGGCCTTGCAGCACGGCCGTGTTGGCTGATACCACCCAGATACGGTTGCTGCTGAATTCGGCAATATACATTTTGGAGCCGCAGATGACGGCGTTTTGCGGATTTTCGCCCAAAGCCTGGTTGTTGGCCTTCTTGAATATACCCGAAGTAATGGAGTCGTTGGCCAGGTTGACCCAGTCGAGCGAGCCTACAATCTGGAAACCGGTGTTGCCCTGGTTTACCACGTAAAAGCCTTCGGTGTTTTCACAGCCTGTGCCGCAGGAGCCGCCGTCGCCGTCGTTCTCGTCAGTAATACAGCCGCTCAGCACGAGGGTGCCGGCCATGGCCAGCCACATGTTTCTCAAGAAATGTTTCATGTCGTTTTGTGTTATGGTTGAATGGTTTATAGATATGAATTGATTTGTCGTATATGTTTTACCATTTGACCGACAGGGTCAGTTTGACCTGCTGTCGGGGCATGGGGTAGGCTTTGATGATTTCGTATTCCGTGCCCGTCAGGTTGAGCACGTCCAGTCGTGCGCCGTAGCAGATGCCGCCTGCCTGCCATTGCTGCCACAGGCTGGCGCTCAGTTCGGTATAGGGCTTGAGGCGCGTGCCCTCGTAGTGCTCGGGCGAGCTCCATCGTTCACCGCAGAAGGCAGCGTTCAGCGCCACGTTGGCCCACGGGTTGAGCCAGCTCAGTCCTGAGGCCGCCACGTGGCGTGGCGTGTAGGCCAGCTGGAGGTGCCGGCTTTCGGGCATGGCGTTGGTCAGGTCCTGCAGCGTATAGGTAGTGTTCCACTCCAGCCGTTGTCCCGACGGCATCCGGTAGCGTAGGTTCAGTTCGCCTTCTGCGCCCAGGCTGCGCACCCGTCCGATGTTGGTGGTGCGCCAGAGGTTCAGGGTGACCGGCACGGCTGTGATGCGGTCGGTGATGAATCCGCCAAAGGCGTCGGCTCTGAAACTCACGCTCAGCGGTTTCGTGGCGCGCAGGTGGCATGTAACACCCAGTCCGAACTGTCGCGCCCGTTCGGGCTTGACTTGCGGCGAGCCGTAGTGGTAGTAGTAACATTCCGTAAACGTGGGCGCCCTGAATGTCTCCTTGTAATAGGTGCGCAGGTTGAGCCTCGTGTCGCGTTGGTCAACGGCCTGCCATCCGGCCATGAGCCAGGGTGTGATGCGCCGGGCGTTGCGGGCGCGGGCCGAGGCGTCGGCATTGCCGTTGTAGATGAAGCTGGCCACCAGACGTGCCGTCAGGCTCAGGCGTTGCCAGGTGGCGCGTCCTGAAAGGGCGTGGAGCCAAGTGGTGCGCCACACGTCGTTGTCGGTCTTCAGGTTGCTGGTCATCCAGGCCTGCTGCACGTCGGTGGCGTAGGCCATGAGCAGCCAACTGGCCGGGCGGTAGTCAAATCCTGCCGTCATGTAGGCTTCGTGCTGCCAGTAGTTCTGGCGCAGGCATCCGCCCGGGTATTCCAGTCCGGGGTCGGTGTACCGGCTTTCGTTGTAGGTATATTTGCCGGCCGCCATCAAGTGGAATCGCGCTCCCACGGGTTGTCGGTAGGTCAGCTGCGCCAGGGCTTCCTGTTCGGCCATGCGCTCGTCGTTGTCGTCCACGTACAGTTTTACGGCGCCGGGCAGGTGCTGGCGGTTGCGGTAGTAGCGCGACTGCAGCTCAAGCGTGCCGTTCCGCCGGTTGCGCCATTGCATACCGCCGCTGAGGGTCCATGCCTGCAGGTCGCTGTTGCGCCGGCGGCGCTGCTCGGTGGCCACCCCGTTGTGTACGGTAAACGGATAGTTGTTCTGTCCGAAATAATATTGTCCGCCGGCGTTCCAGCTCCACGCGCCCTGGCGGGCCTGATAGTGGAGCGAGGGGCTCACCGTGCCGAACGAACCGCCGCTTACGGCCGCCTTTACGTGATGGCCCGCCGAGTCGGGCGTGGCGTCGGTCTGCAGGTTCAGCAGGGCGCCGCCCAGGTTGCGCACGGGGCAGAGCAGCGACAGCTGGTCGGCCGTGGTGAGCGACACTTCGGTCAGGGCGCTCACGTTGTTGTAGCGCGCGAGGTCGACCTGTCCGCTGCGGTGGTCGCCCAGGCTGAGCCCGTTCAGGGTAACCACCGTGTGGCCCGCTCCCATGCCGTGTACCGATACGGTTTTCAGTCCGCCGGCGCCGCCGTAGTCGCGCACGTTGGTTCCCGAAAACCGTTGCAGGGCGTCGGTCAGACTGCTTACGCCCCTTTCCTGCAGGGTGCGTGCGTCCATGCGCTGGGTGGGGCTGCCTACGTATTCTTCGGCTGTGGTGCGTCCGGCCCTGACGTCTACCTGTTGCAGCTGGCGCGCGGTGCGCAGGGTGTCAGCCGGCAGGGAGGCTTCAGCCGGCAGCATACAGCTTGTCCACATGGTCAGCAGCACGCTGCCGATTGTGGTCATACGCCTGGCGGGCAACCCTCGTAACGGGGGATATGAAGGGTGGCTCATTGGAGTGAGTTGCATACGTTTCATGATGTGACAGGAGGGGGTGACGGGCGTCGGGCAGTACCTTGGGCAGGCGGCGTGTGGGCCGGGCTGCGGTATTTGTTCACTCCCGTTTTGTCCGTAAACGGGACGGGAGGTTATGACGCCGGTCTGAATCGGGCCGGAGAGTCATGCAACGGCTGAACCTGCCCGAAGACCTGCACTGACGGCGGGTATGCTTCACCCTGTTCAGCCATTGAAAAACGGCAGGTATTCTGGCTTGTTCCCACCGTCGTTACCTTCCCGGCTTGAACGTGACGGCTCAAGCCAGTGGCGTTTCAATAAAAATATGACGACGGCGATAATGGAATTTACAGCAGCGGCACTGCGCAGGATTCACACCTGCTTCCCTTTTTCATTGCCCCGGGTCAAGTATTCCGTCGGCGACGGGCTTGCGGGGGCAAACCGTTTTGTGGTGCAAAGGTACGAAAAAAAAGCCAAAATCCACCCGGCGGCCGCGAAACTTTGGCAGAGTATGTCCGGGCAAGGGGGCTGCCGGCCGTGAGGCAGGCGGGAAAGAAAAAACAGGGTGGCCTGAAAATGAAACAAGGTCCGACCTTGTCGGAACAGGGTGCCGTCTTGCTTTTTCGTGAAGCCGTCTTGTTTTTTCGTGAACCTTTCGGGGCCGTCAGCTTGGGGTGATAAAAAATACTAATTGTTTGTCCGTGTTGTCCACTTTCGCTAATTTAGCTGCAAATAGCGTCCGGCGGGCGGAAGGTTTCCCGGTCCGGCGGGCCATAAGAAAAAACGGATACAGATATGACCAACGGAAAATTGCTTTGGGTGGACGATGAGGTCAACATGCTCAAGGCCCATATTATATTTCTGGAACAGAAGGGATACGAGGTGACGACCCTGACCAACGGATACGATGCCGTGGAGCAGTGTCAGCAGGAGGATTTCGACCTGGTGCTGCTGGACGAGAACATGCCCGGCCTGAGCGGGCTCGAGACCCTGCAGCGCATCAAGGACATTCGCCCCGACCTGCCCGTGGTGATGGTGACCAAGAGCGAGGAGGAAAACATCATGAACCAGGCCATCGGGGCCAAGATTGCCGACTACCTCATCAAGCCCGTCAACCCCAACCAGATTCTGCTGACGCTGAAAAAAAACATCCACAAGAGTGAAATTGTGGCTGAGGTGGCGCAGACCAACTACCGCCAGGACTTTGGGCGCATCGGCATGCAGATTTCGGACTCGCTCACGCCCGACGAGTGGAAGGACGTGTACCGCCGGCTGGTGTACTGGGAGCTGGAGCTGGCGCAGTCGAGCAGTCCGATGAGCGAGATGCTGGCCATGCAGAAGGAGGAGGCCAACCAGGCCTTCGCCAAGTTTGTGCGCCGCCACTATGCCGATTGGATTCAGCAGTCAGACGAGCGCCCCATGATGAGCATGGATGTGTTCAAGAAAGTGGTGTTCCCGCTGCTCAATGAGGGGCAGAAGGTGTTTCTGCTCGTGCTCGACAATTTCCGCTACGACCAGTGGCGCGTGTTCAGCCACGAGCTGGCCGAGGACTTCAGCGTGACGGAGGACCTGTATTACAGCATCCTGCCCACCGTGACGCAGTATGCCCGCAACGCCCTGTTTGCCGGACTGACGCCGGCCATGATACGCCAGATGTATCCGCAGCTTTGGGTGGACGAGGAGGAAGACGAGGGCAAGAACCAGAACGAGGAGCAGCTCATTGCCGAGCAGTTGAGGCGCTACCGGCGCAAGGAACGCTTTTCGTACCACAAACTGCAGACGTCGCAGGCCGCTTCCCTGTTCTTGCAGAACCAGTTTGCCCAGCTTTCGGGCAACGAGCTGAACGTGGTGGTCATCAACTTTATCGACATGCTCTCACATGCCCGCACGGAGTCGGAAATGGTGCGTGAACTGGCGGCCAACGAGGCGGCCTACCGTGGCATCACCCTCTCGTGGCTCAAGAACACTTCGGTGCAGGCCCTCTTCCGGGCTTTGGCCGAGAGCGACTATACCATCGTGCTGACTACCGACCACGGCAGCATACGTGTCAGTGCGCCCTCGAAGGTAGTGGGCGAGCGAACCCTGAACACCAACCTGCGCTACAAGGTAGGCCGGCAGATGAGCTACAACAACCGCGAGGTGTTTGAGGTGCGCGAGCCGCTCAAGGTGGGACTGCCGTCGCCCAAGCTCTCATCGACCTATATTTTTGCTACGGGCAGCCGTTTCTTTGCCTATCCCAACAATTATAATTATTACGTGCAGTATTATCAGGACACCTTCCAGCACGGCGGCCTTTCGATGGAGGAGATGATTGTACCCATCGTTACGCTGCGCCCGCGCCGGCGCTGAGGCCACCGAGGGCGGGCCTAAAGCTCGTCCTCAGTGGGGCAGTGCGTAAAGTGCCACTGCTCGCGTGCCTTTTCGGGCGGGAAGGTGAAATACGTGCAGGTGCCCTGGGCGCATACCTTGCCCTGGGCATTGGTAAGCGTGGCCTCCAGGTCCACCAGATTGCGGCGCTGCGCCGTGATGTGGGCGCGCAGGGTGAGTGCACCCTCCAGACAGCTTACGGGGCGCAGGTAGCGCATGTTCAGCTGCGAGGTGACGCCGGTGGTCTGCAGCTTGCGCATGATGACCCATCCGCATATTTCGTCGATGAGTGTGGCCTGCACGCCGCCGTGCAGGGTGTTGAGCCAGCCCTGGAATTCCGGGCGTGGCAGCCAGGTGGCTACGATGTCGTCGCCGTCTTCATAAAAAGTGAGTTTCAGACCCAGCGGATTTTGCGGCGCGCAGCCGAAACAGTTGTAGCCGTCAAGGTGAATAAAGGGGTTGATGATTTTTTTCATGTTGCAGGATTTTAGTTTGAAGCCCGAATGGTGTGGCTCTTCCGTTTTGCTTTTTTAATGTTCAGTTGCAGCGTGGCGCTCTGTAACCCGTCGGCCGAGGCTTGCAGCGTGAGGGTGCCCTTGCTGTTGCGGTCTGGTTTTACGATGGCCAGCAGCAGGCCGTTGAAGGCCGGGCGTGTGGTGGTGCCGAACGGTATCAGACAGTTGGGGTCGCCGTTGTCGGTGGCAATTACTTTTCCGCTGCCCTGCAGGGTGCAGGAAATGACGTTTTCGGCATCGGGCACTTCGCGTCCCTGCTCATCGGTGATGGAAACGCGTACGAAGATGAGGTCCTCGCCGTCCGACAGGGCAGTTGTCTTTTCGGCCGTAAGTTTCAGCCGGCTTGCTTTTCCTGTGGTACATACGGATGTTTCGGCCCATACCTTCCCGTTGCGGTAGGCCACGGCTTTCAGCTCGCCCGGCTCGTAGGTCACGCTGTCCCAACGCAGGCGATATTCGTATTCGCCCTTCTTTTTCCGGCCGAGCGAGCGGTTGTTCAGAAACAGTTCGGCCTCGTCGCCGGAGGTGTAGATGAATACGGGAATTGTCTGTCCCGTACGGTTGGTGAAATTCCAGTGAGGCAGGATATGCACCATGGGCTTTTCAGGCATCCATCTTGATTGGTACAGGTAGTAGCGGTCTTTGGGGAAGCCGGCCAGGTCGACAATGCCGAAGAAGCTGCTTCGCGATGTGGGCCGTTCCTTTTCAATCTGTTCCAGTTTTTCCCGTTGTTCTTCAAGTTCCTCCCGGGTCATGGCTGCCGCATGGTTGAGCAGCACCGAGTTGTCGGAGTTGAAGGGGGTAGGTTCGCCCAGATAGTCAAAGCCGGTCCATACAAATTCGCCGCAAATGGATGGGTAGCGGTCGAGGGCGGCAAATTCCTGGTCGGGCAGGCCGCCCCAGCCCGGTTCGTTCAGGTCGTAGGCCGACATTTGGAATTTACGTGGAAAATATTCGCCGCGCGAACTTATGGTAGAACTGCTCTCGCTGGAAAATCCGGCCAGATGTTCGTGACCTTTCTTATTGAGAAAATCGCCGTAGAAATGAGGGCCGCCGTAGCATCCTGCAGCGTAGTTCATGCCGTGAACATCAACCTGCAGCTCTGTGCCGTTCATGGCCGAAAGGCTGGGGTAGGAGGCCCCGAACGTGACCGGGCGTGTCGTGTCGTACTGGTGGACCAATTCCGTCAGGTGGCGGGCTATGCCCGTTTCGGGATGATATTGCTCGTCTACCTCGTTACCCGTGCTCCAGAGAATGATGGAAGGATGGTTGCGGTCTCTGCGCACCCAGTTGCTGATGTCGTGCTGGTGCCATTCTTTAAAAAGCGAAGCATAGTCGTTTTCCTTTTTTCCAACGGTCCAGCAGTCAAAAATTTCGTCCATGACCAGCAGCCCGAGTTCGTCAGCCAGTTCCAGCAGTTCGGGGGCCGGCGGATTATGGCTCGTGCGGATGGCGTTGCAGCCGAAGCTTTTCAGTATGAGCAACTGGCGGCGCAGGGCAGTACGGTTGATGGCCGCACCCAGAGCACCGAGGTCGTGGTGGTTGCAGGTGCCCTGAATGGGCACGTGCTTGCCGTTGAGCAGGAAGCCTTTGTCGTGTAAAAACTCAATGGTGCGTATGCCAAACAGCGCGTCGTAGGAGTCCGTGGCCTTTTTTCCCTGATAAACCGTAACGCGAGCCAGATAGCGGCAGGGGGCGTCAAGTTCCCAGAGTTTGGGCTGGCTGATGCGGACTTCCGACAGACTCGTAATGGAATCGCCGGCCTTTATGTTCTGCGTGGATGATGAGGTGTGGGCTACACGCTTGCCGCGCCGGTTGGCGGAGGTGACTTCATAGATGTCAATGGTGTAGTGGCAGGGCTGCGCCGCCTGGTGGCGGTTGCGTATGCTGACTTGTACCTTTGCCGTGGCCTGCTGCCGGCTGACTTGGGGTGTAGTGACAAATACGCCCCATTGTCCGACATGAAGCCTGGACGTCTTGACCAGGCGGACGTGTCGGTAAATGCCCGCTCCGGGATACCATCTTGAACCCCACTTCTCGGTGTTCAGTCTGACGGCGATGGTGTTTTTCCCGCCCCAGTGGATGTAGGGCGTAAGATCAACCCGGAAGGAAATGTATCCGTAGGGCTGGTATCCTATTTTCTTTCCGTTGAGCCATACTTCCGCATGTGCCATGGCTCCGTCAAAATCAAGGTAAAAGCATTTGTTCCTGTCCTCTTCGGACACATCAAAGTGCTTGCGATACCACCCTATGCCCCGCCAGGGCAGCTTGCCGGTGTAGCCCTCAAGGTCGGTACGGAAAGGGCCCTCAATTGCCCAGTCGTGCGGCAGGTTGAGTAGTTTCCAATGGCTGTCGTCGGTAGCCGGCGATTCCATGGCCGGCGGTTCGGGAAGGCGGGAGCCGTCGGGTTGCAGGCCGTAGCGTGCAAACCTCCAGTCGGCATCAAAATTGAGTTCTTCACGCAGATTCCTGGCGTGTAGCGAAAGGCATAGAAGCAGGAAAACGGAAACAGTAATGATTTTGTTTTTCATGATATAGTGTTGACAAATCGGTTATTGGTAAAGGGTGACTTCGGCCAGTCCGGCATGTCCTCCGGTGGCCTGGAGAAAGGTGATGCGGAAATATTTCAGTGTGCGGTCCACACGGACGGGCTTGAAATCCCATCCGGTGCATTCACGCTCGTAGAGCAAGTCCCAGTGTTGTCCGTCGGTTGACGTTTCCACTTTGTGCAGATAGGACGAACTGTCTTTCTGGAAACGTATGCGACTGCCGGACACCTTGCCCGCTTGCGGCAGCTCGAGTGTGACAACTTGGGGCAATGTGCTGTCGGCCGCAATCCACCAACTGAAGTCATCGTGGTCGATAGCTTGTTCAATCGGGTAGCCTTTTGCCCCTTCGGGACCGGTAATCTTGACTTCCTTCCATTGGGGACGGCTCAGCATTTCGTTGTCCTTGGCTGAAGGTTTGACAACTGCTCCGTCTTCCTCGTGTCCTGTAAAGGAAGCATGCTCGCCGTCGGGCAGCCATTTCCCCTTGAATGGAATCGAGCGGCATTCGGTCCTGTCGGGGGTTAGTCCGGGAGAGGTGGCGCTGATTTGGATTTTCCCGGCTTTTTTTGTGGTGCGTACGAATACGAATCCGACACCGCCTTCGGCCTTTTGCGGATTGACGCCAATGCGTGGTATGCTGTCGCCAATAAGAGTTCCTTGTCCGGTCACTTTTATGTGTATGGTAGCGTCGGACGACGGTACTGTGGTGCCGTTGCGGTCGCAGACCTTGATGTACACGGGAATCATGTCGGAACCGTCAGCAACCGGACGGAGCGATTGTTGTGGTATTTCAATTTCAAGATGATGGGGGCGCTCGGGCGTGCGTACCGTGTGGCGTGCGGCAATTTTTCCGTCAATCCATCCTTCGGCATACAAGGTGCCCGGTTCGTAATGTCCGGCATCAAAATCGTAAATGGGGCTTCCGCCTTTTTCAACGGTAAACGGATACTGGCGGGTTCTTTCAGCCCGGGTCTGTTTGCCGATAAGATGGTGGTTACGATACAGCCTGACTTCGTCGCAATTGGAGAATACCATAATGTGATGCACGGATGAGGGGTAGGCGGCCGAATCGTTGAACGACGCAATGTGAACCATGGGGCCATCGTACAGACCGGGCAGCGATTTACGTGACGGGCGCATGCTTTGCATCATGTAGTAGCAGAACTTGGGGCGGCGGTCAACGTCTACCACTCCTGAATACATGGTTTCTTCTTCCGAACCCCGCGCGTAGTCGTTGTAGCTCCAGAGGAAATGTCCGCCCATATGGGGATTGGCGTCAAGCATGCACCAGTCGAAGTAGCCTTCGCCATTGAGCATGCGGATGCGGCATTGGCATTGCCGGGTCTGCTCGTATTCATTTTCGGTGATGCTGACGCGTGGCTTTTCACCGACTCCGTCACCCCATTCGCGGGTAAACAACGGCTTGACGGCAATCAGATTTTCCGGCATGTTGCTCATGACATTTCCGTCTGAAGGGAAGCGGGATACCTGTTTGTAGAAAATATCATAATAGGGAAGTGTCTCTTCATGACCGAAATAATCGCCCGAAGTATAGAATTGCGTACCGGGGTATTCCTCGTGTGCCGTCTGGTAAATACGTTTGACGGTGCTCAGGGGGTAGCTCGTTTCGTTCAGGGCCGTTTCCCACATGATGATGCTCGGGTGATTGCGGTCACGTCGTATCATCCGGCGGCATACCTCTTCCAGCCGGTCGGAGAAAACGGGGCTTGAGTGGTAGTATTGCCAGCCGGGAATACATTCAATAACCAGCAGACCATACCGGTCGCAGGCCGAAAGGAAGGCCGGGTCGTGAGGATAATGGGCGGCTCTGACTGCATTGTAGCCTCCACGCCGGATGTCGATGACATCGCGTTCCTGCATGGAATTGGAAGCGGCATCGCCTACATAGGGAAAGGACTGGTGGCGGTTGGCGCCAATCAGATAAAGAGGTTCGCCGTTGATGTAAAGTCCTTTTTCAGCCGTATATTTTATGGTTCGGATGCCGATGTCTTCGCTCAGGCAGTCAGTGGATTTTTTTCCATCCGTGACCGTACATTCCAGGCTGTAAAGGTTGGGATGGTCGGGGTGCCATAATTGTGGATTCGTCACGGGCAGGTCAATTTCGACGGACGTCTTGGCGTGCGGCTCCAGGCGGATTTCCGTTTGTTTCATGCTGACAGTCCGTCTGTTTTTAGGAGCTTTCAGACGGGCGTAAAATGTGGCACTGACCGGATAGGAATGGTCGTTGCAGATTTGCGCCTTGACATGTACGACGGCTTTTTGTGTGGATACCTGCGGATAGGTGACAAATACACCTCCTCCGGCCACTTCGTCCTCTTCCAACTCATCGGTAAAGTGCAGTTTGTCGGTCACAACAAGCCTGACATCCCGGTAGATTCCGCTGTAATAATAAAAGTCCAGATTTTGCTGGGGCTTTCCCGGCGGAGTAAACGGATCATATTCCGCCGAAACTTTTACAGCCAGCACATTGTTTCCCGGTAGGACGTAAGGAGTAATGTCGACGGTAAAACCTACGTATCCGCCATGATGGCCGGTCACTTTCTGACCGTTGACAAAAATTTCGCAGTTGGTCATTACTCCCTCAAACGACAGAGCGATGCGTTTGTCTTTGGCATTTGCAGGAAGCTTGAAATAACGTCTGTACCATCCTATTCCGTCGTAAATGGTATTTCCGCCACAATGTTTTTTTTCAAGTTGCATGATGTGGGGAATAACCACGGGAATCCAGTGGCGGTCGTTGAAATCAGTGGTTTCTCCGTGCGGAACGTCACCACGGAAAAAGGCCCAGTCGGTATTGAGCTGGTAGGTAGTTCGGCTTTCTTTGGCATAGCAGTTCGCAGCCAGCAGGCCGCAAAAAAGCATGATGCAGCAGATTCGGCTTGTTCTGCAGGGGCGTAACAAATGCTGTATGAAATGAAACAGAATACAGGGCATACGAGGAATTTAGATTTATGGTTACGAAAAAATGTCGGATATCTTCCTGATAGAGGAGCAGGGAGCATAAAGGTGTCTCATAGTTCCCAAGTTTCACAAAAGTACTAAAAATGGAATAGCCGGTTCTTTATTTTATAATGTTTAACAGGGAAGATGCGGGTTTCGGAAAAAAGGCAAGTAAAAGGCATAAAAAAACTCCCTCGTTTCACAACGAAGGAGAAAAAATTACAATCATTCACTTACTTGTGCAGATCTAGCTTAGTTTTGTTGACATGAAAATAGCACATAGCAAAAATATTTGCTGTTGCGCTATCTTCATGTTTTACAAAGGTAAAAAGCATTTTTTATAAATGCGCTATTTTATAGTTGAAAAAAAGGACATTTTTGAATATATTAAGCAAACATATATTTTTATTAACTTCTATTTAACTTCCAGATCAACGGCATTTGTGAGTTCAACGAATTGATTTACAGAAAGTTGCTCCGGACGTTTCATGAGCAGCGGTTGTGCAAGGAATTCCTGGTGTGTTCCGGTAAAATTCCGCTCGTTGTCGAGTTGGCTTAGCAGGGGCTTGAGTGAGCCGCGCATCATTTTCCGCCGTTGGTTGAATGTTGTTTTTACTACGCGGCGGAATAATGCTTCATTGCAGCCCAAATCCGTAGTCTGGTTGCGTGTCAGACGGATTACTGCGCTCTTTACTTTGGGGGGCGGGTTGAATGCGCCCGGTTCAACCGTGAAGAGATATTCCACATCGTACCATGCCTGTAACAGTACACTCAGAATACCGTAGGTTTTGCTGCCCGGGGCTGCAGCCATGCGTTCGGCCACTTCTTTTTGTATCATTCCGGTACAACAGGGAATGATGTCCTTGAATTCAAGCATCTTGAAAAAAATCTGACTGCTGATGTTGTAAGGGTAGTTTCCGGTAAGGACGAAAGATTGTCCGTTGAAAACGCGGTCGAGGTGCATCTTCAGGAAATCGTCCTCAATGATTTGTTCTTCCATCTGCGGGAAATTCTGGCGCAGGTAGGCCACGCTTTCAAAATCGATTTCCACAACTTTGACGGGGCGCGACTTGGTCAGCAGATATTGAGTGAGTACTCCCATGCCGGGGCCTACTTCCAGTATGGGCAGGTCAGGGCAGGCATCTACCGTGTCGGCAATGGCACGGGCGATTGACTGGTTGGTGAGAAAATGCTGGCCAAGAAATTTTTTGGGACGTACAGACTTCATCGTTCTACGGTTTTTTGTTATTTTTGTTTTGCCGGAGTAAGCGCGTGTCGGCTTTTAAAGATAAAGCCTGTCTCCAATCGTGAAAAATATGGATTCTTCTTTTGGCGCTCCAGGCTTTTGCGCTATCTTTGCTATGCGAAGTTAGCGCTTGCCGGCCGAAGCGCAAAGAAAAATATCGTTTTTTATGCTGAAAAGGTTGTAGAAACGGGTTCTATGCGTATCGGTTGGAATAAATATCGAACTTATAAAAATATAAGATACCTTGAAGAAGTTTTTGTTCACTACCCTGAAAATAGTTTTGCCGTTTGCCTTCGGCTTACTCATGCTTTGGTGGATTTATCGGGGGCTGAATTGGCGTGACATTGAGGACACCTTACGCTATGGCATGAACTGGTGGTGGATGGGGCTTTCGCTTGTTTTTGGTATCCTGCCCCAGATTATGCGTGGCACGCGCTGGCGTCAGACACTTGTGCCGATGGGCGAATGCCCGCGCCGCCGTACGTGTATTGATGCCATCTTCTTGTCGTATGCCTCCAGCTTGCTGGTGCCACGAATTGGCGAAGTCACGCGGTGTGGCACGCTGAAGACGGTCGATCACGTGTCGTTTTCCAAATCACTGGGAACCGTAGTGACCGAGCGTGCCGTCGACTCCGTTATCATGTTGCTTTTTACGGCCGTGGCCTTTTTGCTTCAGATTCCGGTGTTCAAGACGTTTATTTCACAAACCGGCACCGGAATCGACGGCTTGCTGGGCCGGTTTACCCATACGGGATATATCGTGACGCTGGTATGCTTGCTGGCAGTAGCCCTGAGTGCAGGTTTCCTGATATGGAAACTGTCGGTTTTTCAGCGCGTAAAGGGCGTAGTGATTAATCTGACCACAGGCATAACGTCGCTGCGCAATGTGGAACACAAGTGGATTTACTTGTTCCGTTCGTTGGGCATTTGGATTTGTTATTTCCTGCATTTTTATCTGGCATTCTTCTGCTTTCCCGAAACTGCCCAGTTGGGCTTTACCGCCGGTATTGCTGCTTTTTGTATCGGGTCGTTTGCCGTGCTGGTTCCTACGCCAAACGGGGCCGGTCCGTGGCACTTTGCCGTGAAGACGGTGCTTGTGCTTTATGGCATTTCGGGGCAGGCTGCCATTATGTTTGCGTTGGTTGTACATACGCTCCAAACGCTTTTGATTGTGTTGCTGGGCGTGTACGGTTGGGTTGACCTGGCCGTTATCGGCCGACGGAAATAAGCAGGTTGCATGGAACTTATTTACTAATTAAAAATATATAGGTTATGAGCGAAATCAAAGATTTACAGCCGCAGGCTATTTGGAAAAACTTTTATGCTCTGACGCGCGTTCCACGTCCTTCCGGACATTTGGAAAAAGTACAGAAATTTTTGCTCTCTTGGGCGCAAGATAAAGGCATTGAGGCTTTCCAGGACAAGGCCGGTAATATTATAATGCGTAAACCGGCCAGCAAGGGTATGGAAAACCGCAAAGTCGTTACGCTGCAGGGACACATGGACATGGTGCCCCAGAAGGTGAAAGAGAGCAGTCATAATTTCGAAACCGATCCTATTGAAACCTATATCGAAGGTGACTGGGTACACGCCAAGGGTACTACTCTCGGTGCTGATGACGGTATGGCCGTGGCTACCATTATGGGCATCATGGAGGACGACAGTCTGGTCCACGGCCCGCTGGAAGCCTTTATTACGGCTGATGAGGAAACAACCATGTATGGCGTTAACCACATGGAGCAGGGTACACTTACCGGCGATATCCTCCTGAATCTTGACAATGAAACCGAAGGCGAAATGGTTATCGGTTCGGCCGGCGGTGTTAATTTTACCGCTACATTGAACTACAAACCCGTGTCACCCGATGCCGCCGACAAAGCCGTATGCGTAGTGCTGAAGAATTTGCGTGGCGGACATTCCGGCTTGGAAATCAACGAAGGACGTGCCAATGCCAACAAACTGATGGCGCGTGTGGTGCGTGACGCCGTGAGCGAATTCGATGCCTGTCTGGCCGAGTGGAAAGGCGGCAACATGCGCAACGCCATTCCCCGTGAATGTGAGGTGGTACTGACTTTGCCGGCTGAAAATGTGGAAGCCTTCAAGGAGGCTGTGGCCGACTGGAAAGATACTTTTGTTGAAGAATACGGTACGATTGAAGCTGAACTGGCCATGACGGTTGAAGAGGTTGCCCTGCCGCAGGAAATCGTGCCTCAGGAAATTCAGGACAATCTGGTTGACGCCCTTTGCGCCTGCCACAATGGCGTGTTGCGCTTCATTCCGGCCAATCCCTCTATCGTTGAAACATCGTCCAACCTGGCTATTGTCGAGATAGGTGGTGGCAAGGCCAGTGTGCTGATTCTCGTACGTTCTTCTTGTGACTCCATGCGCGAGTGCTGCGTCGAAACGCTCGAGAGTGCCTTTGCCATGGCCGGTATGAAGATTGAACTTGACGGTGAATATCCGGCATGGCAGCCCAACTGGGACAGCGAAATCGTAGCGCTGATGAAGAAAATCTACCACGAACTCTACAATGAGGAAAATCGTGTACAGGTTGTTCATGCCGGACTGGAGTGCGGCATTATCGGCACCATGTATCCGCAGATGGATTTGGTCAGCTTCGGTCCGACGCTCCGTTCGCCCCATACGCCGGGTGAGCGCTGCCACATTCCGAGCGTAGAAAAATATTGGCGCTTTGTGCTGAAAACACTGGAAAATATTCCGGAAAAATAATCTGATTTTTCACATTCCTGAGCAGCGGAGGGGAGCTGAAGTTCCGCTTCGCTGCCTTTTTGTTTTATATTTTGAATTTTTCGACTTATGAAAATAGGAGATAAAGTACGTTTCCTCAATGAAGTGGGCGGCGGAACCGTATCGGGCTTTCAGGACAAGCAGACGGTGCTGGTGCAGGATGAAGACGGCTTTGATATTCCGATGCTCATTTCCGATTGTGTCGTAGTTGAAACCGACGATTATAATATAGCCAAGGTAAAAACCATTACGCCGGCACCTCCTCAAAAAAGGTCGGAGCCTGAAACCGACGAGCCGGCACCTCTTAGCAAACCCTATGCCTATACCACTACCGTGGCTGAGCGTCAGGGCGGTAACGAACTTAATATTTATTTGGCATTCGTGCCGGTGGAGAGCGAGCAGGAGGGTGAGCCGGAGTATGAAACTTATTTGATTAACGACAGCAACTATCACGTGACCTTTGCCTACCTTTCGGCTGAGGGCAGCAACTGGCAGATTCGCTTTAACGGTACGGCCGAACCCAACATGAAACTCATGCTTGAGCGTTTTGCCCGTCCGCAGGTGCAGCAGCTTGAGCGCGTGTCGGTGCAGCTGTTTGCCTATAAACTGGGCCGTCCGTTTGCGCTCAAACCCGCCATGAATGTGGAGTTGCGTATTGACGGAACCAAGTTCTTCAAACCCGGAGCTTTTGCGCCGTCCGACTTTTTTGAAGAACCCGCCCTGCTGGTCGAGGTGGTACGCCATGATGAGCCGGTGCGGTCGGTGTTTGTCAATGCCAGTCAGCTGCAGCAGGTGCTGATGGAGAAGAAGGTGGGCGACACCCGGCCGGCCCGAGTGCCTAAGAAACCGGCCCTTCATCCCGGTCAGCCGCTCGAGGTGGACTTGCATGCCGGCCAGCTGTTCGACTCTACCGAGGGACTCGAGGCCAAGGATATTCTCGAGGCGCAGATGCGCAAGTTCGGTGAAATCATGGACCGACACATCAAACAGAAAGGGTTCAAAATCGTGTTTATCCATGGCAAGGGAAACGGCGTTTTGCGTCAGGAAATCATCAAAACCCTGAAATATAAGTACAAATCCTGTCTTTACCAGGACGCCTCTTTCCGCGAATATGGCTTCGGAGCAACCCTCGTTACCATAAAATAGTCTTAATAAAGATTTTTTTTGCAAACTGCGGGTATCACTTGACTGCCTGTAAAGTTAATATCAACGCTTTGAAACAAAAAAGTAACCCAAAAGTTTGCACCTGCTTTTTGAATGTTCGTATCTTTGCATCGGTAAAAAGAAAGAGAGGTCTTGAAGAGAGAGACCATATAGGTATTATAATTTTAAATAGGTAAAAAGATGGTAACATTCATGATTTCTGTAGGCTATGTAGCCTGCGTTGCATTACTGATTAAAGGAGTAATGAAACTTGTAAAAAGAGAAGTTCGCTTCTAAGGTTTTTTACCAAGAGAAGCCATTCTCTTCATTTTTGAAAGCAATGAACGGCGGCGCAAGCCAAAGTTCGGAACATATTAGGCTGCTATTCCACCGTATGGTTGGTAATAGCAGCCTTTTTCGTTTCTGGGCATGTATCAATCAATCCCTCATGCGGCCGGTAGGTACTTTTTTCCGAACGGCCGCATGAGGGATTGGCGTAGTTTTGCGGAATTACGTTTCCCTTGAGGTTACTTCCGGTTGAGTTGTCGGGCCATGCGTCTTACGATGGTGGGGCCCTGATAAATGAAGGCAGAATACAGTTGTACCAACTGGGCGCCGGCCTGTTGCATCTGCAGGGCATCTCCGGGGGTCATGACGCCTCCGGCTCCGATTAGCAGACACCCCTCCGGAACGAGCTGGCTCAGGCGGCGCATCATGGCCAGCGATTTGGCCAGTACCGGATGTCCGCTCACGCCTCCGGCTCCGATGTGTTCCAGTTCCTCGGGCGTGGCGTGGGTCAGTGTGCTGCGGTCCTGTGTGGGGCCGGTGGCAATGAAACCGTTGGCTCCTGCCTCCAGCAGCCGGCTGACAATATCCGGTAATTTTTCCAGCGGCAGGTCGGCCGGCAGCTTGATGACTACGGGGCGTGCCTCCTTCTGTGCGCGGCAGGCTCGAAGGGCGGCCAGCAGGGTCTCGGGCGGCATGGAGCCCCAGTTGAGTGTAAAGTAGTCAGCCTTGTCGGCCAGGGTAGTGCAGAGCCGGGTAATGTCGGCTACGGCTTCAGCCGGCTGGTCGGGATGGTTGGTGTTGATGTTTTCGCCCAACACGTAGCGCTGCCGGTGGCGGCCCAGACGTTGCAGGCGGATGGCGGCCATTTCGATGCCGGGATTGTTGAATCCGGTGCGGCTGATGAGAGCCTCGTCCTTGGGCAGGCGGAAGATGCGCGGCTGCGGGTTCCCGGCTACGGGAGCTGGTGTGATGGTACCGACTTCAATCAGCGCAAAGCCAAAGTCGGCCAGTTCGTCGAAACATTCGGCCCCCTTGTCGAATCCGGCCGAAAGGCCCACGCGGTTGCGGAATGTCAGTCCCTGCCAGCTGAAGGGAGTGCCGCCCTGATAGTCAAAGCAGGCGCGCACCAGCGGGCGCAGAGGGGACATGCGGCGCAGTGAGGCCACAAGTTTGACGATATCCTGATGAATTTTTTCCGCATCACGCCGGAACAGCAGCGGACGTAGCAACGATTGGTACATGGCAGGTTGTTGTTTTTTGGAGTTCTTGTTGTTGATAATTGACGCCCCTTCCGTAAGGGGGGCTGCACAAAGTTACGCATTTTTTTGGCGCGGCAAGCCGGCCGCCGGTGCTTTTTCCCGGAAAAAAAAGAGGCCGGCCGCCGTCCCGTACCTTATGAGGTGCGGGGTCGGGCAGCCGGCGCTGACAGATGATTGGATTATAATATATGAAAACAAAAAGTGCTCAAAACCTTATGTAAACTTCCTGCCGTACGGGGGCTATTGGATTTTTTCCAGACGGAAGGGGTCGGTGGAGAAGGCCACGTTGTAGCCGTTCCATGACTGGCGTGTAATGGCGTTGTCGGTGGTGATGCCGATGGTGACGGAGCCGCCTTGCGGCACACTGAATTCCAGCGTCTCTTCGGGCAGGATGGCGTAGTTGTAGTCATCGTCGGCCGACGAGCCGTACAGCTGGCCCGACAGACGGATGGAGTCCGGCAGCTGGCCGAGGCTGTCGTTGCTCAGCACCTGGTGGTGCAGGGCCTTCAGCCGGTCTTCCGACGTGGTGTTGAGGTATTTGGACACCGGCAGTTCCTTCATGGCCAGCACCTGTCCGTGGTTGTTCATGGCGTAGAGCACGCAGCCCCGTGCGTCGGCAGCGGCCGGAATGGTCACCTTGTACCGGCCCGGTTGGAGGTCGCTGAAGCTGACGGCCTGATTGAGGCCCACGGTTTCGGAACCGTCGCGGTGTTCGTAGAAGTCGGCCCAGTCAAGGGCGAACCACGTGTCCAGCAGTTCCTTCTTGTCCTTGCGGAATTCAATGCCGTTGGCCTTGAGTTTGTCGTTGATGATGGTGGCAGACACGACGCTGCCTACAATGGTCACCAGTATCAGGAAGACCAGCGTAATGCGCTGCCACAGGCGCATGGGCGCCATGCGGCCCTTGAGGCTCAGGAAGAAGGCTATGCCGCAATAGAGGATGAGGCCCGAGCCTACGATGACGCAGCCGAAGAAGGTCCAGAACAGTGGTATGTAGGGGGCGGGAATGTAATAGTCGCCCCAGGTGAATACGCCGTTGGCTCCGAAGAGCTGGCCCGAGGTGGCCGCGCTGTGGCTGAAGAGGACGATGCCGGCCACGATGAGGCTGACAAACACGATGGCTATGGTGAGCAGGATGACGCCGCCGGTAATGAGGATGAAGATGTAGAGAATTTTTGAGAGGAAGCCCAGCAACTGGTTGATGCCGCTGTTCTTGCCCTGCCGGGGCGCCGAGGCGGTACCCTCCTTATTGCTGTTGACGATTTGCTCCCCCAGGCTTTCGGGCGTGACGTCCTTGCCGTCCATGCGCAGGAAGTCCTCGGGGGTCTGGGCCTGCGGAATCAGAATCCAGAGTATGGCGTACACAATGATGATGGTGGAATAGCTGCAGAAGAAGAGCAGCACCATGAGCAGACGCATCCAGAGCGGATTTTTCAGTCCGAAGTAGCGCGTCAGGCCCGACAGTACACCGCCCATCATCTTGTCGCGCGGGTCGCGGAACAGTTTGCGGCGGCTGATGGCCCTGGTGCCCGAGCGGGCCGCATCGTAGAGGTCGTCCCGCAGCCGCCCGAAGGCCTGGCGGGCCTGGCTGTCCGTGCTGTCGGTTTCGGAGCCGTCGCCGTCCTTGCCCGGGTCGGCAAAGTCCTCGGGCCGGCCAATGCGGCGGATGATGTCCTCCACGTGCTCAATGGTGATGGCCACTGTGCCGTTTTGGCGCAGGTCTTCAATCAGTTCGGCCACGCGGTGTTCAATGTCGTCGGCAATTTCGTCGCCGTCCTCGCGGCGCGAGAAGTATTGGCGCATGTTGTCCTCGTATTTCTTCAGCAGTTCGTAGGCATCCCTGTCCATGTGGTAGATGGTGCCGAAGAGGTTTACTTGTATGTTCTCTTTCATGGTCATGATGTGTGCTTGGTAAGTGTTTCTTTTAGTGAATCAGGTGATTTCAGGCGATAGGAGCGGCTCAGGCTTCCTGTCTGATGTCGTCAGCCTGCGGCGGCATGCTGATGTGCATGAAACTTTTCAGGTGGGTCACCGTTTGTGTAAGGTCGGACCATACCGTGTCGAGTTCCTTGAGGAAGGCTTCGCCCTCTTCGGTCAGGCCGTAGTATTTGCGGGGAGGGCCCTGTTGCGACTCGCGCCACTCGTAATGCAGCAGTCCGTCTTTTTTCAGACGGTTGAGCAGGGGGTAGAGCGTACCTTCCACCACAATCAGGTTGGCTTGCTTGAGACGTTTGATGATGTCGTTGGCGTAGGATGTTTCGCCTCGCAGCAGCAACATTACGCAGTACTCCAGCATGCCTTTTCGCATTTGAGATTTTGCATTGTCTACGTTCATGGTGCTTCTTTTTTAAAGGTTCGGCCGTCCTGTTCCGCCGGGCCGCACGGGCGATGTGAAGATTACCGCAGGCGCGTCGTCTTTCAGAACGGCAATGCAAATATAGGCAATAATTGATACTATGCAATACATACTACCTTATATTTTCTTTTCTGTTAACTCTTATTATAGCTTTCTTTTTTGAAATAACATGAAATTAAATGTTCTTAATATTAATCGGGCATTTCTGGGCTGTCGGCTGCTTGGGTATGACGGACGGAAGAAGGGCACGGGCTGTCGGCAGGCGGTAAGGACGCCGGCTGTTTGGCACACATTGAAAAAGTCGGCACCTTGCAGCTACAAAGTGCCGGCCTTTTGAATGTATCCGGCACCTTGTTTTTTCGAAGTCCCGAAGGCTTTTCCCGGTGGTCGTCCGG
>OJQA01000053.1_pt1 | contig 73493 bp, 80 predicted proteins | sample 1598661 | NCBI WGS metagenome assembly OJQA01 (sample SAMN03922454, study PRJEB24848) | human gut metagenome | isolation source: stool sample | host: Homo sapiens | place: Germany | collected 2009-11 | reverse complement strand
GAACAGGCCGGAGAGGCCTGCGGCACGATGATCTTTCTTGTAGCGGCTTTGCCCCGGGCTGGCAATGCGCGGCAGGGCGAGGCAAAGGGGGGCAGCCATCCTGCCGCGGCGGGAAAAGCGCGTCCGGCGCGGAAAAAAAGCGGCGGAAGGCAAAAAAGCATTGCCTCCCGGCGCTTCCTGTGCTATGCAACGCAACTGGCCTACGCCTCTGTCTGGCCCCGACTACCGCGCGTCCCACCACAGGATGCGTGGCCTGTGGCGCGGCCAAGAACAAAAATCACTTGACTTTTCTTGTAGCATGAGGCAAACAGGCCTCTCTCTTTTCGGAGGTTTAAGAGCATGTACGCTATTATTGAAACGGGCGGCAAACAGTACCGCGTCGAAGAAGGTTCCAAGATCGTTGTGGAAAAGCTCGCTGGCGAAGCCGGCAGCGAAATCAAGCTGGACAAGGTGCTGATGCTTGGCGGCGCCGACGTGAAAGTGGGCGCTCCCTATGTGGAAAACGCTGCCGTGACCGCCGAAGTGGTGGAACAGGGCCGCGGCGCCAAGGTCATGGTGTTCAAGCGCTGGCGTCGTAACGACTCGCGCAAGCTGCGCGGTCATCGTCAGGACTGCACCACCATCCGCGTCAAAAGCATTAACGGCTAGCTTGACGGCGTGTCCCTGCGGGGACGCACGGCAATCTGCCTTGTAAGGAGTATACCATGGCTCATAAGAAAGCAGGCGGCTCTTCGCGTAACGGCCGCGACAGTGCGGGCCAAAGACGCGGCGTGAAGCGCTTTGGCGGCCAGAACGTGCTGGCTGGCAACATCATCGTGCGTCAGCTCGGCACCAAGATCTATCCCGGCACCAACGTGGGCATGGGCAGGGACTACACCCTGTTCGCCAAGGTTGACGGCGTGGTGCGTTTTGAAAAGTACATCCGCAAGCGTCGCGTGCTCACCCGCGTGCATGTGGAAGCCCCCGTTGCCGAATAACGGCGCGGCAAGGCGTGATTTTTGAAGGGAAGAGGCCGCAGGGCTTCTTCCCTTTTTTGCTTTTTTCAGGCCCCTGCGGCCTGCGGTACGCCCGCAAGGCGTCCCGAAGATCAGGGTGGTGACACCCGGGAGATTTTTCATGCGTTTTGTGGACGAAGCTACTATCCAGGTCCGGGCCGGCAAGGGCGGCCACGGCTGCGTGTCTTTCCGGCGTGAAAAGTTCGTGCCCCGCGGCGGGCCGGACGGCGGTGACGGCGGCAAGGGCGGTTCCGTCATCCTCAAGGCGGACAGCCGCCTGCTTTCCCTTTATGACTTCCGCCTCAAGCGCCAGTACGAGGCCCGCAACGGCCAGCCCGGCATGGGCAGCCAGTGCAACGGCCGCAAGGGCGATGACCTCATCCTGGGCCTGCCCGTGGGCACCCTGGTCTATGCCCGTGACGAGATGGGCGAGGAGTACCTGCTGGCCGACCTGCGCGAGCCCGACATGGAAGTGGTGGCCGCCCAGGGCGGTCGCGGCGGCATGGGCAACGAGCATTTCAAGACGTCCACCATGCGCGCCCCGCGTTTCGCCCAGCCCGGCGAACCCGGCGAAGAACGCGAGCTGCGCCTGGAACTGAAGATCCTGGCCGACGCCGGCCTGCTGGGCCTGCCCAATGCGGGCAAGTCCACCTTCATCTCGCAGGTCTCGGCGGCGCGGCCCAAGATCGCGGCCTATCCCTTCACCACGCTGACCCCCAATCTGGGCGTCATGATCGACGAATACGATCCTGACCGCCGCATGGTCATCGCCGACATCCCCGGCCTCATCGAGGGCGCCCACGAAGGCCAGGGCCTGGGCCACCGTTTCCTCAAGCATGTGGAGCGCACCCGCTTCCTGGTGCACATCCTCAGCATCGAGGACGTGAGCGACGACAATCCCTGGGCCGGTTTCGAGCTCATCAACGAGGAGCTGCGCCGCTTCGACCCCGAACTGGCCGAACGTCGCCAGATCGAAGTGGTCAACAAGATCGACCTGGTGGACGAGGAGCGTCTGGAAGAGCTGCGGGCCCGCGCCCGTGCCGACGGCCGCGAGGTCTTCTTCATCTCGGCCCGTGACGGCATCGGCATCGAGGATCTGGTGGCCGCGCTCTGGAAGCTGCGCGATGAAGTGCAGGTGCACGAGCCCCTGCACCACTTCGTGGAAGCCGAGAACGTGGACGAAGAGGAATTCGAGGACATCGAAGTCATCTACACCCGCGAGTGATGCGTGCGGGGCAGGGATGCGGGACCGCCGCTTGGCAGGCCGCGTTCCTGCCCCGTTTTTCGTCACTCAGGAGGAGAAGCATGAAACATATCCTTCTGTCCTGCCTCCTGCTGCTGGCCCTGTGCGCCACCGCTCTGGCCGCCCCTGTGGAGAAGCAGACCTTCCGCGTGGTCGCCCCCGAGGGCTGGACCGTGACCGCCGTGCCGGACGTGAGCGAAGGCGTGGTGCTGGTGGCCCCGGACAAATCCGTGAGCGTCACCATCGTCACTGCCGCCAGCGGGACCATGACGCCGGAACAGCTGGCGGCCGATTACGAGCAGAAGCTGCACGCCGCCCGTGTGGCGCAGAACGGCAATTATTACGGCCTCAAGGGCATGGCGGGCGATCTGCCGCTGGAGGTCTGCCTCTGGACCTTCGACGGCATGCACGGCGTGGCCAGCATCGTGGGCCGTACCGGCCATCCCGCCCTGCAGGGCATCGTGGACTCGCTGGAGTTCTACAAGTAGTCCCGTACCCCCAGTGTTTTATGAGGGCGGGGGGACTTTGTTCTGCTGTCGCTGCCCGTAACGCCGTACGGTAACGGGCACGGCCCTCCGGGCCGCCTTTCGGCCGCTCTGCAGAAAAGTCCCTCCGCCTTCATGTCTTCTCACCCCTTCAAAAATGTTGTCCGAATCCCTGTGAGGAAGACGGGAAACGGCAGGGCCCCCGGCCTTCTGTCTTCCGTGCTGCCTTCAGCAGCCATCGAACAGGGGGATGCATGGCTGCCTGTGCTCCCCTGTGCCGGGAAAAGTCTCGCAGGCTGTCGGCTAGGGAGCTCCTCCCGAAGAAAACGCGTCGCCAAGCGGCATGGGAGCCTTTCCCGGGGACTGCAGATGGCGGCCCCTCCGGGACAGCGCCCGCTGGATGCAGAACACTGCGGATACCGGCAGCCGCTATAGGTGCCTTCTTCGCTGGCGCGGCCGCAGGGTGCTGGCTGTTTGTCGTGCTTTGGGCTATGGTCAGGCGGCGTCCGCCGGAGGCGGACAGGAATTTTTTAGAGCCCTTGTTAGGAGCGATCATGGAAAGACAGGCCGATTGGCGACAGGAAAAAGCACAGGCGCTGGCCCGTGCCCGTGTGGTGGTCATCAAGGTGGGCAGTGCGGTATTGACCGATGCCCAGGGGCTGAGCACGCCCGTGCTGGAAAGCCTGGCCCGTCAGATGGCCGCCCTGCGCACCGCGCCGGACGGACATGAGCGCCGTCTGGTGCTGGTCTCTTCCGGGGCCGTGGCGGCCGGTCGCGCCATCCTGCGCGCCCACGGCCACAGCGGCGAGACCTCCGGCCTGTCCGCCCGTCAGGCGGCTGCCGCCGTGGGACAGGGGCAGCTCATGCGCGCCTGGGACGAAGTCTTCCGCGCCTATGATTTCCCCACCTCGCAGGTGCTGCTCACCCGTGACGACCTGCGCGCCCGCCAGCGTTTCCTCAATGCCCGCAACACCTTCGCCGAGCTCATGGACTGGGGCGTGCTGCCCATCGTCAACGAAAACGACACGGTCTCGGTCAGCGAGCTCAAATTCGGCGACAACGACTGTCTGGCCAGCCTGCTGGTCAACCTCATCGGCGCCGACCTCTACATCAACCTGACCTCGGCTCCGGGTGTCTACGCGGCCAATCCGCAGGAAGTGCCCGACGCGGGCATCCTGGAATGCGTGGAGGACGTGGCGGGCCTCGATCTGGGCCGCATGTGCGGCGGCAAGACCAGCGTGGGCACCGGCGGCATGTACTCCAAGCTGCAGGCCGCGCGCCGCGCCGCCCAGCTGGGCGTGCCCACCCTCATCCTGCCCGGTCGCGAAGCGGACGTGCTGGCGCGCGCCTTTGCCGGTGAGGCCGTGGGCACCTGGGTCCGTCCCGAGGAACACGCCATCCCGCGGCGCAAGTTCTGGCTGGCCTACCAGTCCGATCCGGCGGGCACGGTGCTGGTGGATGCCGGTGCGGCCGAGGCCCTGCTCAGCAAGGGCAGCAGCCTGCTGCCCGGCGGTGTGCGTCAGGTGCTGGGCAATTTTCAAAAGGGCGCGCTGGTGCGCGTGGCCCGTCTGGGCGAGAGCGACAGCCACGCCAGTCTGGGCGTGGGCCTGTCCAATTACAGTGCGGCGGATTTGCGCAAGATCATGGGCCTGCGGCGCCATGAGGTGGCCGCCATCCTGGGCGATGCCCACTATCCCGAGGTCATCCATCGCGACAACCTGCTCATGGATGCCGCCATCTAGGCAGCGGCGTTTGCCGGGCGGCAGGGCGTATCCGTAGGGCCTACAGCGCTGAAGAGCGGGGCTTGGCCCGACGGCGGGAGCCGGAGCGGCTTCCCTCCTTGGGCGGAGGAGCCCGGAAGACGGGCAGATCCTCAGGAGTTGGTGAGCGATGGTCATATTGATCGCAGGGGAGACCCATACGGGAAAGACCCTGCTGGCGCAGAAGCTGCTGGAGGCATACCGCTATCCCTGCCTGTCGCTGGATCACCTGAAGATGGGGCTCATCAGGAGCGGCCAGTGCGCGCTGTCTCCTGAAAGCGATGATGCCGAGCTCACACGCTACCTGTGGCCCATCGTCAGGGAGATGATCAAGACATGCATAGAGAACCGCCAGAACATGATCATCGAGGGATGCTATATCCCCTTTGGCTGGGAAGATGATTTCCCGGACGAGTACAGAAAAGAAATCGCCTATGTCTGCCTCGTGTTCAGCGAGGGCTACATCAAAGAACGATATGCGGACATAGCCAGGTATGAAAGCGTGATCGAAAACAGGAAGGAAGCATGTCCTGCGCCTGAGAGCCTGCTTGAGGGAAATCGGCGCAATTTGCGGCAGTGCATCCTGCATTCCTATAAGTACATTCTGATGGACAAAGACTATGCCCTGGATATCGAAATGATACGGCGGCTCCTGCATACGGCAGCGCCCAAGGGCGATGCCGTTGCGGGATAATGAAGTCTTTTTTCCCGTGCGCTGCCCCAGCAGGCAGGGCATAGAGGCATCCTGCAATCCACTGCTCTCTGTTATCAAGGAGGGACCATGTCCGGCAAAACAACTGTCATGAAACCCGGTGCGGCCATCGCCGCCTGCTTCGGCAAATTCGCCCGCTGCTACGGTCGCAGCTGCCGGGCCGAGTTCATCTGGTTCCTGCTGTTCTTTCTGGTGCTGGGGGCGCTGGCCGTGTGGTTCACCTCGCCCATGATCGTGGGCATGCTCTGGGCCCTGCTGATGATCCCGCTCAGCTCCGTGGGCATCCGCCGTCTGCACGACCTGAACCTGCCCGGCGGCATCTGGACGGTCTGGCTGACCATCACCGTCATCCTGCCCATGTTCGGCCTTTCCAACTACATGAACAATGAAGGGCATTTGTCGGACTACATGCTCTATCTGCACTATGCTTGGCTGTTCGTCACCGGTACCTTGCTGCTTTTCCTCTGCTTCGCCAGCGGTCAGGAAGGCCCCAACAAGTACGGTCCGGCGCCGTGCGTGAAGGCCGCCGTCGCTGCGGACGAGGAAGAAACGGCCAAGGAAGACTAACCATCTTTTCCTCTTCGATTTACATGATGAAGCGGAGCCCTCGGGCTCCGCTTTTTTCATGGCGCACGGGGCGGCCCTAAAGAGGCCCCGCATCTTTGTGCGAGCCCCTCATATCCGCAATGGCCGGGCGGCCCCATGAGCGGCCATCCGTCATCTTGCGCATCGGCTTTTTTGCCTGTCATCAAAAAAGGCCCGCGTCCCGCCATCTGGCGGGGCGTGGGCCCTGATAAAGCGCGCTGGGGAGGGATGGGGGTACGGGGGAAGGGGACCGCTCTCGCGCGAGCAGAGGGGTCCCCTTCCCCCGTGTCAATCGTTACGCGAAGTCGTAGCCGGCCTGCAGGGCCTTGGCGTTGACCGGAATCAGCTTGGCGTAGTGGGCGCTGACCACGCGGTTGAGGGCTTCCTGCACGGCTTCCAGGGGCAGGGCGCCGGTAGCCTTGATCCAGGCGCCCAGGGCCACCATGTTGGCCAGTTTCACATTGCCCAGTTCGTGGGCGATGTCGTTGACCGGGATGTAGACCGTGCGGTGCTTGCCGTCCAGCAGGCCTTCGGAGATGAGCGAGGCGTTGACGATCTGCACGCCGTCGGGATGCAGCCGGGGCTGGAACTTGGCCAGCGAGGGCTCGTTGAGCACGATGATGGAGCGGGGCGTGTTGACCAGGGGCGAACCCACGGGATGCTCGTCCAGCACCACGGTGCAGTTGGCGGTACCGCCGCGCATCTCGGCGCCGTAGACCGGGATGAAGCTCACTTCGAGGCCGTGTTCCATACCGGCCTGGGCCAGCAGGTTGCCGATGAGCATGACGCCCTGGCCGCCGAAACCGGCGATGATGACGTCCTGATACTTAGCCATGCTGCACCTCGCTTTCGGCCGGGGCGGTCACGTCTTTGTACACGCCCAGAGGGAATACAGGGATCATGGCCTCGCTGATGCGCTTGTTGGCGCTGACGGGGTCCATATGCCAGTTGGTGGGGCAGCCGGAGAGCAGCTCCACGAAGCCGAAGCCCAGGCCCTGCAGCTGCACTTCGAAGGCCTTGCGCAGAGCCTTCTTGGCCGCGCGCACATGCTTGACGCTGTCCAGGGCGCAGCGTTCGGAATAGGCCACGCCGGAGAGCTGGGCCATGAGCTCGGCCATGCGGATGGGGCCGCCTTCGTGGCGGGCCATGTCGCGGCCGCGGGGGCTGGTGGTGGTCTTCTGGCCCAGCAGGGTGGTGGGGGCCATCTGGCCGCCGGTCATGCCATAGACGGTGTTGTTGATGAAGATGCCGGTGATGAGTTCGCCGCGGTTGGCCGCGTGGATGGACTCGGCCAGACCGATGGCGCCCATGTCGCCGTCGCCCTGATAGGTGAAGACAACGCTTTCGGGGCGGGCACGGCGCACGCCGGTGGCCACGGCGCAGGCACGGCCGTGGGGGGCTTCGAGGCCGTCCACGTTGAAGTAGTCGTAAGTGAAGGTGGCGCAGCCCACGGAGGCCACCAGGATGGTCCTGTCGGCCACGCCCAGCTCGTGCAGCACCTCGCTCACCAGGCGGTGGGCGATACCGTGGTGGCAGCCGGGGCAGTAGTGGGTCACGCGCTCGTTGAGCACGGGATTGGTGTCGAAGACCAGGGTCTCGCCATCCTGGGGCACAAGGGCCTGTTCAAGTTCGTGCGCGTGCATCTTAGTTCTCCTTGCAGGCCTGACGGATGGGATCTTCCAGGGCATCGGCGCCGATGAACAGGCCGGGCATGACGCCGTGCCAGTCCACCTTGGCGTTCTCGCCCATCAGGGACAGGCGCACGTCTTCCACCATCTGGCCGGTGTTCTGTTCGATGACCAGGAAGCGGCGGCCCGGAGCCAGGGCGCGCAGGGCGTCGGCCGGGAAGGGATAGAGCGTCTTGGGACGGAACAGGCCCGCCTTGAGGCCTTCTTCGCGCAGCTTGCGGATGGCGCTGCGGGCGATGCGGGCCATGGAGCCGAAGGCCACCACCACGAGTTCGGCGTCGTCGGTGTTCCAGCATTCGGCGCAGGCTTCGGCCTGCATGGCGGCGTACTTTTCCATGAGCAGGCGGTTGCGGGCGGCCAGGGCGCCTTCGGCCAGGTACACGGACTTGAGCAGACGGGGCTTGGCGCCGGGGCCGCGCTTGCCGTAGCCTTCCATGCGCCAGGGCGCGGCCAGTTCGGCCAGGGCCTCGGGGCTCAGGGCGTCGGCCGGGGGCTGACGGCGCACGGGCTCCTTGATCTGGGCCACGATGGCGTCACCCAGCAGCATGACCGGGTTGGCGTACTTGAAGGCCAGAGCGAAGGCGCGGAACATCATGTCGTAGCATTCCTGCGCGGTGGAGGGGGCCAGCACCAGGTTGCGGTGGTCGCCGTGACCGCCGCCCTTGACGGCCTGGAAGTAGTCGCCCTGCGAGGGACCGATATCGCCCAGGCCCGGGCCGCCGCGTTCCATATTGACGATGACGGCCGGGATATGGCTGCCCGCCATGTAGGAGATGCCTTCCTGCATCAGCGAGATGCCGCAGCTGGACGAAGAGGTCATGGCCGGGATGCCGCAGGCGCCGGCGCCCAGCAGCATGTTGATGGCGGCCACTTCGCTTTCGGCCTGCACGAACTGGCCGCCGCATTCGGGCAGCCGGAGGGACATGGTCTCGGGGATCTCGTTCTGCGGCGTGATGGGATAGCCGAAATAGCAGCGGCAGCCGGCGTCCAGGGCGCCAAAGGCCACAGCTTCATTGCCCTTGATGAGAATGCGGTCGTGACTCATGCGGTCTTCTCCGTTTTTTTGGATTTGAAGACACGGATGGCCACGTCCGGGCACATGAGCGCACAGGAGGCGCAGCCCGTACAGCGGCCTTCGGTTTCCATCACCTCATAGCCCTGGCGGTTGAACCGTCCCGAGGGGCGAATGATGTGCGCCGGGCAGACCGCTACACACAGGCCGCAGCCTTTGCAGCGTTCTTCCAGAAAAACAATTCGCGACATGCTGTTCCCCTGATCGATACAGATTGCACATGGCGCGGCACTCTGCCACAGGGTGCCGCACCATGCGGTGTTGACATTTATCATGCCCCGAAGGGCCGGTTGCGGATGCGTCCGGCTCCGTCCGTACCGGAAAGCCGGGCAGCCGCAAAAAACGCCTACCGGATGAGCATGGCATCCCCGTAGGAGAAGAAGCGGTAGCCTTCCTTCACGGCCTCCTGATAGGCTTCCAGGATGCGTTTGCGGCCCGCGAAGGCCGAGACCAGCATCAGCAGGGAGGACTCGGGCAGGTGGAAATTGGTGATGATCCCGTCCACCACGCGGAAGGGACGGCCGGGGTAGAGGAAGATGTCCGTCCAGCCGGCAAAGGGCTGGGCACGGCCGCAGACCTGGGCCACGCCTTCCAGCGTGCGCACCGAGGTGGTGCCCACGGCGATGACGGGCCGGTGCTGGGCCTTGGCCTCGGCGATGGCGTTGGCCGTCTCTTCGGGCAGTTCCACGTATTCCCGGTGCATCTGGTGGTTGCGGATGTCTTCGCAGCGCACGGGGCTGAAGGTGCCGTAGCCCACATAGAGCGTCACTTCGGCCCACTGGAAGCCGCGCCGGCGCAGGGTCTCGCGCAGCTCGTCGGTAAAGTGCAGGCCCGCCGTGGGCGCGGCCACGGAACCGGTCTTCTCCTCGCGGGAGTAGATGGTCTGGTAACGGCTGAAATCTTCTTCGGCGTCGGAACGCTTGATGTAGGGCGGCAGGGGGATGTGCCCGGTGGCGGCAAAGGCGTCGGCCACGTCGCCCTTCCAGCACATGCGCACACGCCGGTGGCCGAAGGTGCCGCATTCAAGGATGGTCACGCTGATGCCCGCGCCGAAGTGCAGGGTCTCGCCTTCGCGCACGCTGCCCCCGGAACGGACCAGGCCGTTGACCTCGGCGCTCCAGGTGTCCTCACGGCCCTTGACGGGCGTGGCGGCGGCCCGCACCAGCGGCAGGGGCGTCAGCAGCAGGAATTCCACCTTGCCGCCGGTACTGCGGCTGCCCAGCAGGCGGGCCTGCAGCACGCGGGAGTTGTTGGCCACCAGCAGGGCGCCTTCGGGCAGGCAGTCCGGCAGGTCGCTGAACATGTGGTGCTCCAGGTCCAGGGCGCCGTTGCGGCGCATGGTCAGCAGGCGCGACGTGCCCCGCTGCTCCGGCGGATACTGGGCGATCTGCTCCTGGGGCAGCTCGTAGGTATAGTTTTGCAGCAGAAAATCATCTTCGGAAACGAAAACAGGCGGCATGGGTCTTTTCCTTCACTTCTCTTCGGGCCGCGTGGCGGCCGCAACATCTGCCGTCGGACAGGGCCGGGCGATGCCGTTTTCCATGCCCGCCCCGCAGGGGGAGGGGCAGCCGGGCAGCCGGAGAGACGCTTGTCAGTCCGTGCCGGAGAGGCTATCCTTTTCGGGCTGTCCGGCCTTCCGGACGACAGTTGAAGGAGTATAGCCAATGCGACGCCTACTTGTCACCTTGATCCTTGGGGTCTTCCTGGCCAGCGCCGCCGGTTGCGCGGACCTGGGCATCAGCAACCCCTTTGAATCCACGCCGACCGCCGCAAACAGCCAGCTTTTGGGCATCAGTTTGCCTGCGGGCATGGAACTTTCCACGCAGCACTGCGCCCGCACCACCGGCAGCGACGGCCAGCCCCAGGGCATGGAGACCGCGTACGGTCAGGCCGACCGGATGCAGGTGGCGCAGAGCCTGTTCAACAACATGCAGGGGGCGGGCTGGAACGTGCGCATGAGCCTGCGCAAGGCCGACCGCATCATGCTGGCCTTTGAGAACGGCAACCGTCTTGCCGTGATCAGCCTGTATTCGCAGACGGTCTACAGCTGCGTGGCCGAGATCTGGGTCTCGGAAAAGATGGCCGACGGTTCCTCCCTGAACCTCCTGCCCCTGCGCGGTGAGGGCGGCCAGAACAGCGGCGGTTTCGGCGGCTTTGGCGGCAGCTCCGACGGTGCTTCCGGCGGCGGCTTCGAAAGCAACGGCCCCGCCACGGGCGGCGGTTTCGAGACGCCCGACGGCGGCAGCACGCCGCCTCCGGTGGGCAACAGCGGGGGCTGGGGCTCCTCTTCGGGCGGCGGCAGCAGCGGCAGCGGTCTGCAGGAGCGTCTGCTGTGAGCGCGTCGCCCTTCCACAACAGCCGCCGTTTCGCGGGCAAGCGTCTGCATTTGGGCGTGTGCGGCTCCATCGCCTGCTACAAGGCGCTGGATCTGCTGCGCGCCCTGCACGCCCTGGACATCCACGTTTCCGTCACCCTCACCGACGGCGCGCGCCGTTTCGTGACGCCCCTGCTTTTCGAGGCCCTGGGCGCCATGCCGGTCTATGGCCGCATGTTCGAGGGCGACGAGGTCTTCGATCATCTGGAGCCGGGCCAGCGGGCCCAGGCCATGCTGGTGGCCCCGGCCTCGGCCGACGCCCTGTCGCGTCTGGCGGCCGGAGCGGCGTCGGACATGCTCTCGGCGCAGGCGCTGGCCTTTGACGGGCCGCTGGTGGTGGCCCCGGCCATGAACCCGCGCATGTGGCGGCACCCCGCCACCCAGGACAATGTGGCCACCCTGCGGCGGCGCGGGGCCCGGGTCGTCGTGCCCGGCTGCGGCGGCACGGCCTGCGGCGATACCGGCCAGGGCCGTCTGGCCCCGGTGGAGGATCTTTTTCTGGCCGCCCTGCGTGCCCTTTCGCCGCAGGACATGGCGGGACAGCGCGTCATGCTGACCATGGGCCCCACCCGCGAAAAGTGGGACGGCGTGCGCTACTGGACCAATCCCAGCAGCGGCACCATGGGTGCGGCGCTGGCCACCTCCGCCTGGCTGCGCGGGGCCGAGGTCACGGCCGTGTGCGGGCCCGGCTGCCCCGACCTGCCCGCCGGGGTGGAGCGCATCGGCGTGGGCAGTGCCCGCGAGATGTTCGAAGCCGCGTCCGACTGCTGGCCCCGCATGGACATGGGTCTGTTCTGTGCCGCTGTGGCGGACTTTTCGCCCGAACCGCTGGGCCCGCAGAAGTTCAAGAAAGAAGGGCGGCAGGATGGCTTCAGCATCCGCTTCACGGCCAATCCCGACATCTTGCGGACCCTGTCGCACCAGCGGCGGGAAGGGCAGAAAGTGCTGGGCTTCGCGGCCGAGACCACGCCCGACATGGACAGCCTGCTGGAGCTGGCCCGCGGCAAGCGTGCCCGCAAGGACGCCGATCTGCTGGCGGGCAACCGCGTCAACAGCGGCGACAGCGGCTTCGGCGCGGCCACCAACAGCATGGCCGTGGTGGACCGTACCGGCCATGAAGAGATCTGGCCCAACCAGAGCAAGGCCGACGTGGCCTGGGATCTTTGTTCGTGGCTTTTGCGCCTGTAAACCCGCTGGCGGCCCCCTGGCAGGCACGCGGCCTCGACTGGCTGCTCATGCCCGAGGATCTGCCCCCGGAGCTCTCCCTGTGCGTCATGCCGGACGCCGTCCCGGCCGCGCCCGTGCGCCGTCCGCAGCCTGCGGCCCCGCGGGCGCCCCGTCCCGTGCGTCCTTTGCCTTCCCAGCTGCAGCAGGAAGGCCAGGGCAGTGCGTCCGCCGCACCGGCACAGGCCGTGAGGCAGGGCGGTGCCCCCGTGGCTTCTCCCGCTCCCGCAGTGCCCGCCCCGGAACAGCGGCGTCCGGCCCGTCCGCAAGCCGCGGAACAGGCCCCGGAGACCGCCGCACCGGTCAGGAGCTGGCGGCCCCTGCCGCCCCACGTCTGGCCCGCCGTCTGGCAGGAGCGCCTTTCGCGCACCCGGCAGGGACGGGTGGTCTGGACCTACTGGAACCTCGGCCCGGACCTTTGCGAAGCACAGGCTCCGGGCAAGGCGCAGCGCAGCGCCTTTTTCCGCCGTCTCATGCAGGATCTGGCGTATCCGGCGGGCACCAGCACCTTCTGGCCCGCCTGCCTGCCCGATCCTGACGCCATGCCCGCCTCCCCGGCCCCGGTCGAGGGGGAGGACAGGCCCCGCTACCAGCCCAATACCGACGTGTTCTGGTCCGGCGTGCAGGCCCTGCATGCCCGTGCCGTGGTGGTCATGGGCTCCGTGGCGGCCCGCGCCCTGGGGCTGCCCGCCGGGGTGCGCCCCCTCCAGCAGTTGCGGCATCGCGGCACGCTGGTCTGGGTGCTCTGGGACGTGGAATTCCTTCTTGATGAACCGCAGCGCTACGCGGCCATGTTGGCCTTTGTGCGCCGGGCGCTGCAACAGATCTCCAGACGCTGAAATCAACGCCATGTTCACTGCTATCGGACTGATGCTCACGGGCATCGCCCTGGGCTTTGCCCTGCGCTCTTTCCAGTGGCCCGAACTGCTGGGCCGCGCCATCTCTCCCACCATCATGCTCATGCTCTTCGCCCTCGGCGTGGCCGTGGGCGGCAACGAGACCCTGATGACCAACCTGCCCGTACTGGGCGGCAAGGCCCTGATCCTCACCGTGGCCTGCGTGGCGGGCAGCCTCATCTGCATCGTGGCCGTTCGCCGTTTCTTTCCCGATGCCGGGCCCCGGCGCCATGCGGCCGCTGGGGCCGACAGCGAGGACGCGGGCGCGGCCATGAGCGTGCGCCGTGACCGGGAAGACGGGGAGGGCCGGGCATGAGCGGGAGCCTGATGATCCTGGGCTGTTTCGTGCTGGGCGTGCTGCTTGCCTGGCTGGGCTGGATCCCGGACTATTTTCTGGAGCACGACGGCACGCTCTATGTGCTTTATGTGCTGATGTTCCTGGTGGGCATCTCCATCGGGCACGACCGCCGTCTGGGCGAGATATTGCGCACCCTGCGGCCCCGGGTGCTGCTGCTGCCCCTGGCCACCACCGTGGGCACCTTTGCCGGGGCGGCCCTGGCCAGCATCACGCTGGCCTATTCCCTCAGCGAATGCCTGGCCGTGGGTTCCGGCTTTGCCTATTATTCCCTTTCGTCCATCTTCATCACCCAGTACAAGGGCGCGGAGCTGGGCACCGTGGCCCTGCTGGCCAACATCATGCGCGAGCTGGCCACATTGCTTTTCACGCCGCTCATGGTACGCTGGATCAGCCCGCTGGCCGCCATCTCGTGCGGCGGCGCCTCCACCATGGATTCCACCCTGCCGGTCATCACCCGCTTTGCGGGCAAACAGTGGGTGTTCGTTTCCATCGTGCACGCCATGATACTGGATTTCAGCGTGCCTTTCTGGGTGACTTTCTTCTGTACCCTGTAACGCAAGGAGCTGCGCCATGGCCCGTATGCGTGCCGTCAAACAGCAACTGAAAGATTTGCTTTCCGCGCCCGACTGGCGTGACCATCTGCCCGAACTGCGCTCCATGGGCCAGCCCGCCGTGGGGCCGCTCTTCTCCTTCCTGCTGCTGGAACCGCTCATGCGCCACAAGGCCGCCCTGGCCCTGGGGCAGGTGGTGGCCGGTCTGGAAGAGGGCAGCGCCGAAGACATGCACAACATCATGCGCCGCCTCATGTGGCACATGAACGAGGAGTCCGGCAACATCGGCTGGGGCATCCCCGAAGCCTTCGGCGAAGTGCTGGCCGCCTGTCCCCGCGCGGCCAAGGAGTTCCACCGGGTGCTCATCTCCTATGTCATCGACCTGGGCCGGGACGACAACTTCTGCGATCACGGCCCGCTGCGCCGCTCCTGCTTCTGGGCCATCGGCCGTCTGGCGCAGGCCCGGCAGGACCTGGCCGTCATCGCCCGTCCCTGGCTGCTCAAGGGGCTGGAGGACGAGGACATTCCCTGCCGCGGCATGGCCGCCTGGGCCCTTGCCCAGCTGCCCCGCGACTTCATGGATGCCCCGGCCCTGCGCCGTCTGGCCGAAGCCGGACATGAGGAGATCTGCGAGGTCTTCGACGGCGAGAAGGTAGTGGAAAAGACCGTTTCCGAGCTGGCCCGCGAGGCCCTGGGGTAGAGTGATGCCGTGTTGAGGGGGAGAGGGGAACTTTTTTTCTTGGAAAAAGTTCCCCTTTCCCCCCTCAAGCTCCCCCTTTCCCTTCAAAAAACGCTGTTCCGGTCATTGGGCGGGGAGCGTGGCGCCCCTGTCCGTACCGTGTTTGATGGTCCCCCGGTAGTGCGGGGGACTTTTTTTGTGCCCGGTGGACGGAGCGGGGGAAGGATGGGCCGGGGACAGATACCACAGGATGGGGCAGGCAGGACGGTGATGCGGCGCGCCAAAACTCCCCTAGGGAATGCGTTATAACCAGCGGCACAAGCGATTGCACACGGTGCAAAAAAATTGCAAAGGCGGGGCATGTCCCCGCCTTTTTCATGGTCTAGTCGCTGAGGCGCGTTTTGCTGAAGGCTGGTTCGAAGGTGGCCAGCCGTTCGTCCTGCGGACTGGCCCGGGGGCGCTCTCCTTTCGCCAGGCGTGTCACACATGCGGTCAGCAGGCGGATGCCCATAGGTGCCAGCTCCCTTCGCCACAGCTCCGCGGCCGATTCTCCGGGCAGCACATGGCACCAGTCTTGGGCCTCGATAGGGCCGGTATCCACGCCGTCGTCCATCCAGTAGACCGTTCCTCCGGCCACCGGCTCATGCATGGCCAGGGTCCAGCGGATGGCGTCGCGCCCCCGGTGCCGGGGCAGCAGTGACGGATGATAGGCCAGTATCCCCAGACCGCAGCGGGCACGCGCCGCCGCAGGCAGGTATCGCTGGCAACAGGCCGCCACGCCAAGGTCACACAAGGGCGCAGCTCCCAGCGGGAATACCGGGATGCCGCACAGCCGGGCCTCTTCTTCCAGCCTGTCGTCTTTCCGGTCAGGGCAAACACCCACCACCGTGACCCGGGGCAGAAGCAAAAGCTGCCGCAGCACTTCCACTGCCAGCCATTTCTGGCCAAAGATCACGATGCGCATGTGCTCCCTCCGATATACCGAAAGCCTTGCACGGCCCGGAAATGCCCGCCATAGCCTGAGGTACGGCCCAGATTTTTCAGCGTACCGGACCGTTGCCGCGAGGCATTGATGGACCGGGCGCTCCGTACCTTGTTCTCGCCGTAGAGGCGGGCCGCCACCTGCGTCCACAGGGGGGAACGGCGCAAGGCCGCACACATGCCAGGATGCGAGGTATGAAACAGGGTCGGCAGACATTTGCCGTAGCGGTTCTCCCCATCACGCCACATCTGGCAGACAGTGTTGAGGAAGCGCATGCCCACACCGGCCCCCTGCCATTCCGGCAGGACCACCAGGCGGCAGACTCGCGCCTCCACCAGGCCGGGGCGGGTACTGAAGGCCACGTGCGCCACCGGCTGCCCGTCCACGAAGCCCACATAGTTGGTGGCCGCGATCATATGCGGCAGCTTCAGATAGTGATGCGGCTCAAAATACGGCCACCACTCCCAGCACGTTTGCCGGATCTCCAGCTCAAAGCGGGGGCGTTGAAGACACCCCCGTGTCCCCCGGAAAAACTGCCGCTCATCCGGCAGGCCTTCATCGCCCTGGACATGTTGCCACCGGGAAACGGCCGGTAAGCTCCGCCCGCAACCTTTCCCGTTTCTCCGCCACTACTGAAGCCTCTTTGCGGCTCATACGCGGGCCACGGTGCCCCTCAAGGCGTATCCACCAGCGTGTAGCATGGCAGTTCTCGGCCCGGACCTGTCCGCTCGCTGTGGCCACCAGCCCCCGGCAGACGCCGGGCAGCCAGTTGGCGGGGCGTAGCAGACCGCGCAGACCTTCGTCGTTCCAGCTTTGGCCGATGTGGGCCAGCCAGTCTCGCACCATGATGTGCCAGCCATGCCAGAAACGGGGTTGGTCAAAGACGCAGCCCACGGCCTCGATGCTGCCGCCGTGATGCGCCCAGGCCCCGCAGGACCGCACGTCGAAACGGTCTGGAGCGCCCCAGTTGCGGATCAGGCAGCCCCGCAGCATGACCCGCATGCCAGACTGCGCTTCCGGTCCCCGCCGCCCGAAGTCCTCGAGGATACAGTCCTCGAAAATGACGGTCCTGCCGCTTTCTTTGGGCACGGCCTCCACGTCCCCGGAGCCGCACAACACCAGTTTACCTGCGCCCCGGATGACGCAGCGGCGAAAAATGGCGCTGCTGCCCCAGGTCACGCCCACGGCCTCATCCAGCTGATCCAGCGAACAGGCGGACAGGTCGATGACGCAGTCCTCCACCAGCCAGTCCTGCCCGTTGTTCATGTCCAAGCCATGCCCGCCCGCATCCGGAGCGGTGATATGCTGGCCCGCTACCTTACACGTCATAGTTCACGACCACGGCCCGCACGGCATCCACACTGTCCGCCGCGTCCACAGCGGCAAGCAGTTCGTCCCGCCGGACCGCATGCCGGGACTGCACATAGGTCAGGCCCTCCGCATCCTCCACGGCAAAGAGGGCCGCGCCCACGGCCACGTCCTGTGTGGTGGGTGCTGCGGCAGGCATGGTCAGGGAGGCCGCCAGAGCGGTGTCGTAGCCGTTCTGGATTTCGGTACGCTTGGCTGCCTTGGCATCAGGGAGCGCACGGGCTGCGGCCTCCTCGGCGGCTTTCCTTTCCCGGCGGTCTTTTTCCGCCTGCCAGAGCGTTACATACGGCGCGACGTGCTCGTCATAGTCCTTGGCTTCAAGCGGCTGGTTGGGACCGTCCGTCCACTCGGTATGCCCTGCTTTTTCATTCCATTGCAGGGCGTGAAGATTTTCGGGAGCCACATAGGGAAAGACAAGGGCCGTACCGTTGACGATGATCAGGCGGTCAGCGGGGACTACGGTAACTTGAGGCATGGAAAAGCTCCTGGTTATGCCGCATGGCGGCAGTTAAAAATGTCTGTCCGGCACTGTCGGCGAGACCACGCTCACGGTGGAGCAGCTGGCAAGCCACGGGCATGGCATCAATATCCCAACCGAATACAACGGCGAGGGGACCCGCTATCGACAGTGGGTCAATACCAAATCGGGAAATACTTCTGCGACCGGTGGCTCCCAACCCCACACCCATGATCTGACCGGGGCGTCTGGCGAGGCCAACGGCCTGCCCCCGTATTACGCCCTTTCGTTCATTATACGGACGTCCTGATCCGGCGGCTGACGTAGCTTGCAGGGCCTTCGGCCAGCCTGTCCGGCACTGTGGGGGAAACGACGCTCACGGAAGCCCAAATGCCGAGCCATACGCATACGTTTGGCATAGGTACATACGGATCGTCGGCAGAGGCCAAAGGCAACACGTCCAGCAAACAGCGAACAGATGCTACCGGTGGCAGCCAAGCCCATACGCATACTCTAGAGGGGGCATCGGACGAAGTTGCCAATATCCCCCCGTACTATGCGCTCTCATTTATTATGCGCACCGCATAACAAATGAGAGGGCGTAGTATGGGGGCAGTATCTTAGCCTCTCCAGACGCTCCGGAAAGTGTGTGCGTGTGAGGCTGGGAGCCGCCTGTGGCATCCGTGGGCTGTCCGTCTTTCGGTGGTTTGCAGTCATTGCCATCATTTGTGCCGTTCCAGCCATTCCAGCTGGTAACTTTGCGATAACCATGCGTATGGCTGGGCATTTGCTCCACCGACAACGTCGTCTCGCCGACAGTGCCGGACAGACTGTGCGAATGCTTCTCCGATCCGCCTGTGGAGCCAGCCGGGTGGGCATCGGACGCGCCCAGGATCATGCGGCCCAGCAGGTTGGGCACGGTACCGCCTTTGCCGTCGCTGCCGCCATCGCACAAGACCCAGGATGTATCCGGTTCCGAGCTGCCCAGCGGTATGGGATGGCGGTTTCCCTCACCACCGAAGGAACCGGCAAAGGCCACTACCGTGCCGGGCAATACGGCGGAGACCAGTACGTCCAGGGTGCCGTCTTCCCCTATCTGCAACCCGGCCCCGGGTTTGACGATACCGGCGGTCTCCCTGCTGGCGATGGGGACTTTGTCGCTGATCAGCTTGCCGATGGCCTGGAAGAGCTGGGTCAGGTCTTCGCTGCTGGGCGTGAGGCCTGCCTGTTTGATGACATGCAAAAGCTCCCGCTGGCCCTGCTCAATGGCAGCCGCGGGTACGGGCGAGCCAAGGATGCCGAGTTCCGGGTTGCCGTCGACATAGTGGGCTTCTTCGCCCTGGGCTTCCTGCCCGATGGGGGGCGCGTATTTCATGCTTATTCCTCGTATCCGATGATGAGTACCGTATGGGCCGGGGCGTAGAGGCGCAGTAGGCATTCCAGATCTTCCCGGCGGGCAAAGTCCAGCAGGCGTTCCCCCGGCACACTGGCCCCGCAGCGAAAGCGCAGCACACGCTGCCCCCTGACCACCACGGACCAGACGAAGCGCACGTCGTGGTCGCCGTTGAGGCGCTGGCCACAGCGGGAAAGCCCGGTCAAAAACGGCTTGTACTCCGTCACATGGATGGAAAGCCCCAGCAGGGCCGCCAGCTGCTGGAAGTAGGCGATACGCTGGCCCCCGGCGCCGGTCAGCTGGGCTACCACGGCCGCACGGCGGGCCTGCAAGGTACTGTCCCAGGCGATGGCGCAGTCTCCGGGCAGGCCGCAGACGCGCTCCCAGTCGGGCAACAGCTCCGCGGATTGCCGTGGATCGGATTCCCGTACCAGGGCGCTGCTCCGGTTCTCCGTGCGGCCGTATTCCCGCGCCAGACCGTCCAGCAGGCGGCCCCAGACGCTGTCCGGGTCTGTGGGCAGGGCCTGACCCGGCGGCTGCAGGGCAAAGAACTGCTCGCGGTAGGACACTATGCCTCCTCCCAGGTGATACTGCCCGGCACGGCGATCTTGCCGGTGGGGATCTGGATATTCTGGGTGGGAGACAAGAGAACGTGGTCTTCCTCGCCTTCAGCACCGGAAATGGCCTCGTTAAGGCGGGAGATGACGACCGTGCCGCCGGGCACGGCATCGCGACGCAGGACGGCCCAGACGGCCTCGGCCACCACCACGCGAAGCCGGGGATTGTCCGGGCTGATGCGCAAATCAAGGTTGACGGGCTCCGGCACGGGGGCCACCACATAGACATCCGCCGTGACCGGCCGCAGACCGTCCAGATGATCCGCAACGCGCTGCACGTCTTCCGGCTGGGGGATGCCGTTTTCATAGGCATCATCCATCATGAAGCGCACGGTCACGGAGCCGCGGCCCATCTCGCCCGGGTAGCACCAGGCGCGGGTCACGCCCGCCACCTCCAGTGTCCAGGTAACGTAATCGCGCGCGGCCCCGCCCGACGGCAGGGTGCGGATGCGCGACAGCAGGCGCGTGCGCAGGGAGGCATCCGTCTCCGCTGCCGCGCCGCCGGTGATGTTGCCGGAAGCTGCGGCCCGGGCCTGGACGCCTGCCACCGGTATGGTCAGCTGCAAGGGCGTTGCGTCGGATGCATTGCCGTCCGGCCCGGCCTCCACAGCCTCGATGGCCGCACGGGCCGTACCGTCTTCGATCCAGGCATCGGTCAGGGTCGCGTAGATCTGCCCGGACGGGCTCTGTACTTCCGTACCGGTGGGGATGGCGGCACCATCCTCGCCGCTGAAAACGGCATACCCGGCTGCCTGTGTGGCGGCCCGGCGTGTGATGCCCCAGATGGAGGCCCAGCGTTCCAGATGTTCGGTCTCGGCCGTATCCGGCATGATCTGCCGGGCCAGCCAGTCCAGATAGCCGTACAGGCCGTGGGCCACGCCGCCCTCCATGCGGGCCAGGATGGCCAGCAGGCGGCGGCGCAGCCAGGGCTGGCCGTCAAGGCGGCTGTCCATATCGGCCTGGATGCGGGCAATGAGTTCCTGAAGGGAGGGACGTTCGAATGGCATGGACACATCATGCCCAGAGCGTCTGTAAAAATCTGGTGAGGATTCTCACAAAAAAAGCCCGGCAGCTGGCTTATGGATAGGCTGCCGAGCCATACTTCAGAGAGACAGGGGGAAGGTCTCGCGATATTCGCTGGTATCGGACAGAGTGACCGTCACCTCAAGCACAAGCCAGCCCTGCCTGGGATTTGTGGCCGTAACCTGGACCGCTGTGGCCACGCCGTCTTCCACGAGCCAGGTGAGGGCTTCTTCAGCATAGTGCCGCGCCCTCTCCAGCACGCCGGCAAGCTGCTTTTCGCGGGACAACAGCCAGAGACGGGAACCGATATGGTCCCCGGAGGCGCTGCCCCCGCCGATGCCGTAGTCGGTCATGGGTGCCACGGTATCGGCCCACCAGCCGCGCCTGTCGTCGCTGCCATTGGGCAGGATGTCGTCATCCTCTGCACGCCGGTCCAGGAACAGGGACAGGATGACGGCCGTGCGCAAGCTGCCTTCAGCCACCAGATCCCCGGCCTCCATGCCGCAATCTGGCCCGGCCACGTCCAGAGGCGCAGGGGGAAGCAGGGCCAGGTCATTGACGCGCATCATTGCGGCGCCCCCGTGGTGCCGCCGGAATCGCCGGGATGGGTGTGGTGGGCGGTGGAGATGCCTTCGGCCGTCACATCACCGCTGGCGGTAATAGTGCCATGTTGCGTGGTATTGCCGGTGATGGCCATGTCGGCGGCAATATCCGCCGTGCAGCCGCCCGATCCCCCGCCAAGACCAAAGGACGGGGTCTCGTAGGTGACGCCCTGCGTGGCCCTGACCGCGTAGCTTTTCGTCTCAATGCGCACGTCTTCCTGCGCCCGGATGACAAGGTGCAAGGTCTCGATCTCAATATGCCGGTCCCGTTTGAGGGTGATTTTGTCGCCCTCGTCGGTATAGATGCAGACCTCGCCGCTCTTGAGACCGGCCACACGCACGCCGCGGTTGCCGAAGTTTACGCCCACACAGGCGCCGCGCTGTCCGGCCACATTGAGGACCACACCTTCCGCGCCCGGCAGGGGGTTGGAGGTGAAGCCATACGGCTCCATATGTTCCACTCCGTCCATGACCTCGTCGGCCAGGATGCTCACCTGCACGCTTTGCAGGCCTGTCCCGGAATTGACGGCCAATAGCACGGCACGGCCAACCAGGGTGGACATACGCCGTTGCAGGGAGCGCAGGAGGCGCCCGGGGATCATTGCAGCCATAACGAGGCCTCCTTGCCTTTTTTGCCCTTTGCCCCCTTGGGCATCTCGGGCAGCAGGGCATAGGCTTCCTTGGGGGACAGGGAAAGTTCCGTAAGGCAGCCCCGGTCGTCCATGTGCCAGCTCACATTGACGATGAGCCAGGTGGCCATGGCCTGCCCGCTGCTGTCCAGGATGTCGGCCAGACGATTGGGCTGCCAGAGCTCCGTTCCCGCATACCAGCCGTTGACCAGCGCCCGGGCCTGATGCCCCTTGCCATAGCGCACGGCAACTTCGTGGCGGGCGCGGGTGGTGGCGCTGCCGAACTCCTCCTGTTCCGCGATGACGGTCAGGGGGCGGTAGCGGAGCACGTTGGGATCGGTGGCCGTCCCCTTGGCCTGGGCATTGCCGGGGCCGTCCCAGGTATCGGAACCGGCGGACTGGCCTTTGACAGTAACTTCCGAAAAGCGATCCTTCATGCTGGAGGACAAAGCAAGGCGCAGCAGATTGCCGCCCATCTGCAAGGCGGCGGCCGCCTTGTGTGTGCCGGCGCGGGTGATGACCAGACGGCCGTCGCCGTCGCTGGTGAGCATGACGGCATTGGCCCGCGCCAGCCGTTCCAGCATCTCGAAACAGGTCTCGCCTTCTTCGGTCTTGAAACCGGGTACGGCTTTGTTGCATTCCGCTTCCACCATGACCTCGATGCCGAACAGCCTGGCCCAGCGGCGGGCCAGCGCGGGCAGATCCGCGCCCTTGAGTTGTAGGGAGGGCGGGCAGCAGTCCACAAGATCCGCCGTTTTGTCTCGTCCGGAGACGCGATACTCGTGGGAGGTGGCGCTCCAGGAGACTTCCACATCATCCACATAGCCCGTGATGACGGCCCGGCCGTCGATGGTCACACGGCAGGCGGCCCCGGCCTTGATGCCGCGCGGTTCATTTTGCTGCGGCCAGCGGTCAGTGACGGACAGGCGGAAGGTCCCGGCGCACTGCTCCAGGCCCCGGCTGATATCTATGGATTTCCAGCCGCCGTAACGCTGGCCGTCCACCTCCAGGATAATGTCGGGCTTGCGGCTACTCACTCAAGACCTCCAGCGGGGTGCCGCCCGGTACGCGGCCGGGATGGCGGATGCGGTTACGGGACACGATCTCGGCGGCACGCCCGGCATCCGCATGGATGCGGTAGGCGGCCACCAGCGCGGGCACGGTGCCCGGCAGGGTCACGGCACGCACGCGCGGCAGCTCCGCGCCGCGTGTGGTCAGGTCCGTCACTACGGCCCGGCGCAGCTCGGCAAGCCCCAGAAAGACGGCATCATCAGCCGCCGGCTCGATGGTATCCAGGCCTTCCACCACGGCATCCCGATCCGCCAGAGCGTCGTCGGCCGTGGCGTACTCCGCGTGAGCCGTGGATGCGGCGGCCTCTATGACCACCACCTGGGCGACGGTATCGCGGATCACGCGCTCGGCTTCGGTGGTGATGACGGCACTGCCGCCCAAGATACTTTCCAGCGGCGCTGTGCCTTCCCCGGATGCGATGCTGAAGGACGCATCCGTCACGGGAGCAGCCAGGGCCTTTTCCCCGCTCTCAGTGCCGTTTTCGTTACCGAGCAGCCCCCCGAAGAGCCCCACCAGGGCATCGAAGAAGGCCGCGGGCGTGGCGATCAGGCTTTGAACATAGGCAAGCCCTTCCGCAATAAGGCTTTGGGGCAGGCCCAAGTATTCCATGGCAAGGCTTGCCGCGTCATTGAGCGCCGTGACAGCTTTGTCGATCTCGTCCAGGGCGGGCGCGAAGGCGGATAAAAAACTGTTCTTCAGGGCTTGCCGGGCACTGGAGGCGGCCGAAGCGACCCCCTTGGCCGTATCGGCGGATGCGGTAGGGTTCGCGAGCTGTCCGGCTTCCCGAAAGCGGATATCCAGTTCAAGCAGGCCCCCGCGCTCCATGCTCTCGCGCAGGCGGTAGTCGTCCACCACCACATTGACCTCACCATGCCAGGGATGCACCAGCTCGCCGGGGCCATAGGCTTCCAGGGCCTTGAGCACGTCCGCCCGGGCCGAGGTATAGTCATACGTGCGGCCCTGGATGATATAGCCGCGCACCGAAAACTCCCGCGCCCGGCGGCCCAGATCCTCACTGTAGGGCGTATCCCGCAACGGGTACTCGTGCAGCACCACACGGCGACCGCCCGAGGCTTCCACATCGTCCACCTCGAAACGGGCGCCCCGGAAGGAGGCCTCGCGCAGGTTGTTGAAAAAGCTGCGGGCACGCATGGCTTACTCCATCATCTCGTTGGCTATCTGCCGGGAATAGGACAGGCCGCTGTCGATATTGCCGCTACTGGACCGGATGGTGGCCTGGGCATTGCCCATCACGTTGACGTCCACAGCGATGCCGCCCGTGGGAATGGCGGCGACGACCTGCTGCATGGAGGCCAAGAGAGTCTGCATCGTTTTCTGCTGGGCCGAGCTTTCCCCTTCCCCAACGCCGAGCCAGTTTTTGACGGTGGAGACTAGGCTTTGCCCCAGTTCCGAGCCCAAGATGCCCCCGGCCACGCCCCCCACGACACCACCGGCGGCAGCGCCGAAAGGTCCGAGAAAACCGCCCAGGAACGCACCCACCTTGGCGCCGGCCGCCGTTCCCGCCCAGCCACCGGCAAGGCCGCCGGCCGCGTCCGTAGCGGCGTCGACCTTTTGAGCCATGGTGGCATCGGAATCAAAAAGGACCGGTGCCACTGTCGCGGCCGCAGTCAGCACAGCCGCGCCCCGGCCCGCGCTTTTGGCCCCGTCAAGCTGTGCCCCGGAGACCGTTTTGCCCTTGCCGGCCTTTTTTCCGCCTGGAGCCCCCGGAGCTGCGGGAGCGCCACTCGATTGGCCCAGCATGGCCTCACGGGTAAGGCTCATCTGTTTGTTGACCACATAGACGGGCAGCGGCAGCTTGAGCCCGGCAAGCCCAGCCTGCCGGGCCACGGTGGAGACAAGCCCGCCGGCCGCCTTGCTGCCCAAACGGGAAAGGCCCAGGCCCGCCAGCTTGAGGGCGCCGTATCCGGCAACTCCCGCGACGGCCGCGCCGCCCAGCAATTGCTTGCCGGAAAATCCCTTGTCGTCCAGAAGCATGGCGATGCCGCTTGCGATGGCCTCATTGAAGGGCCTGGCGAAGTCATCGGCGGCCTGGGAAAGCGCCGCCTGCAGACGGCCCACCTGATCGACGCTGTTGTTGATGGCGTCCGGCAGATCGCGGGCGATGGTCCCGGAAGCGCCCTCGATTTCTGTGTTGAGCTTGTCCAGATTGTCCAGCACACCGGCGCTGAACAGGTAACGCAAGCCCCGCTGGGTATCCAGGTCCGTCTTGGCGAAGGCCTGGGAAAAGGCCTTGTCCCGTTCGGCATCGGTCTTGAACTTCTGATACTTCTTGGCGATATCCCGCAAAACATCGAAGGCGGCCCGCCGTTCGCCCTTGGCATCATAGAATTTGACGCCCGTGACCTTGGCGGCTTCGGCCAGGTAGTTCTGGTTGGTGAACAGGCGCAGCGTGGAGTCCACCAGCGTGGCCAGGCGCTCCGGCTCTTTCTCCATCTGGGAAAGCTGCTCGATGAAGGCCAGGCTCTGGGTATAGCTCAATCCGGCGCTCTTGGCGTTGACCCCCACGCGGGAAACGATGGAGGAAAGGTCTTCCAGCTCCGCCTTGCCCAGACGTCCGGCCACGGTCATCTGGTCCAGCAGCTTGACGGCCACACCGGCCTTGGAAAGATCAAACTTGAAGCTTTCTCCCACCACACTCAGGGCACTGGCCAGCTGTTCGCCGCTGGCCCCGGTGACGGCCATAGCAGGGTTGATGGCCTTGATGGATTCCAGGGCCTGCGCATACTCCATCCCCGAGGCCCCCAGGTCATCCAAGCCGGCCTTGAGCTTTTCGATGGGCTGGCCCGTCCGCTGTGCCATGGCGAAGAGTTCGCGCCGGGCATCGACCGCCTGTTGGGCGGTCAGTCCCATGGTCTGACTGGTACGCATCAGCCCCTTGTCCAGATTGGCACTGTTGATGACGGCCTGGGTCGCCTTGTAGCCGACGCCCAGGCCCGCGATGCCGGTGGCATAGCGACCGGTCAGGGCCTCAAGGCCTTTCCCGGCTTGGGCGGCCACGCCGTTGAGGCCGCCCAGGCTGGAACGTATCTGCCGGGCCATGCCCGATATGGACGTAGAAAAGGCCTTGGCCCGGGTAATGAGATTACCGCCAAGATCAAGTGTGAAGGAGGTGCGCAGGTTCGCCACGATGCAATCCTATTTCACATAGTGCAAAAAACGGAGGAGCCTCTGGAGCGGCCAGGACGCCCCCTCACTCACCGGCAGCCCCGCCCGGCTGGCCAGCCGGGCCAGCAGCATCTCGAGACTGGTCGCTACCGGCAGCATTTCGCCCCCGGCCGGCTACTCCTTCCAGGCTTTTTTCCGCTCCCTGATCCAACAGGCGGGCGGCAAAGTTAAGGCTGTCCAGATCTCGGGCCGAGGCCTTGCCCAGATGTTCCAGAGAGAGCGGCCCGTCGAACTTGCCGCCGTTATCGTCCTCCAGACGTGCGATCTGACGGCGCAGCAATTCCGCCCCCATGCGAGCCGGGGAGGAAACAAGCTCCAGGCCCGTAGCCGTGGAGACCAGGCGTTCCGCGGCTTCGGCCGCGGCCAGTACGGCCCCGGCATTGAGCTGGCGCAGCACGGCCGCCGTGTAGGTGACGGAACCCACGGTCAGACCATCGGCCAGAGGCACGCGCACCTGGCCACCTTCAGCCACGGTGATACCGTCCACAGGGGTAAAATCCTTCAGAGCGGGTTGGGTCATGGCTAGATCCTTTCGCACGAGATGGCGCTGAATTTGACGTTGATGGTGCCGTTTTCCGCATCCAGCTCGCCCTGTTCGGTCACAAAGGCGCTGCGCAGGACGTACCGGTCGCCGGTATCGGATTCATAGACCACGGTGGCGTCCCTGATGGCATTGATGGCCGTCAGGTCCGTATCCCGGGTGTGATAGACGGCACACTCCAGTTCCGGTTCCTTGGTCTTTTCGGCAAAACCATGCACTTTGCCGCCGCCCACTTTGGCCTCGCGCGTGACGCCGCCGGGGTTCAGCTTGGCACCGTCTTCGGTGCGCCATTCCTCGCCGTCCACACGGATGACGGCCTTGCCTGTGATCTGCGGCATGGCTTACTCCTTTCCCCCGGCTTCACACCGGTCGATCTCGTCCAGGGTGGCGCCGGGATGGCCGCCCTCGGCGTGAATGACGAGCACTTCCAGATTTTCGTCATCCAGCCCGATACACACCTCGGAAACCGCGGCCAGATCCAGGCCGCAGGTGGTCTTGTCGTCGTACATGACGGGCATGTCCGGCGGCAGTCCGGCCAGTTTTTCCATAAGTTCTTTGACGGTCATATGCGTCCCTCCTTACAGGACAAAGCGGGTCAGGCAGGCGAAGATGCGGAACTGGTTGACCAGATCCGGCGGGGCCAGCACGTCCACGCGGTTGCGGTCGTCCGCATTGCGTTCCACGATGAGCTGTTCCTTGAAGGTCTCCACGTTCTCCACCAGGCCCTTTTCTTCCAGCTCGCGCATCAGGGCGATGAGTTCCGCCCGGATGACCGAGGGCGTGACCACGGCATTGCCCGGCCCGTAGGCCGTACCGTCGTCAGCCAGCTTGTGGCGCGGGAACTTCTGCTGGATGCGGGCGTTGACGGCATAGCGCCAGTAGCCCAGGGTGGCCACGGTCTGCACGTCAAGATACGAGGGATCGGGCGAGCCCCAGGCATTGGTCTGGTACATGGTCACTTCACGTTCAATCTGCACCGTATCGTCGCTGGCGATGCGATAGGTGGCGATGCCGTCATAAAGCAGGATATTGCGCTCTTCCATGCTCCAGCGTTTTTCCCGGGGCGGCGCCATGACGCCCACAAGCTCAAGGGTCTGCAGGGGCCGCGCCGGGTCATTGGCCAGCGAGGTCGCGGCCTGCAGGGCATAGGCGGCGGCCACGTTCCAGGGCGAGGTGGGGATGGAGCCGATGCCCATGCAGCTCACCAGCTGCGAGTTCCCGGCATTGCCGTAGGTGGAGGTCTCGGACAGGGTGCCGCGATAGGCCAGAAAAGCCTGGCATTCCTGCTGGCGCAGGGGGCCGAACTGCGCGTCCAGCCATTCTTCCAGCAGCACACGGCCGTCCTTCTGGTTCCAGGGCAGCACCAGCGCCTTCCACCAGGTATCGCCCATGGCGGCGATGATGCTTTCCATGTCCGGGTCAGCCGCGCCCGAGGCCATTTTGCCGCAGGAAGCGGTAAGGCCCGCAGGGAAGCTGTCGTCCGTGGACAGGTTGACGGCCAGGTCGATGTCGTTGCCCGTGGCGCCCTTCCATTTGCATGTCAGGGTCAGCACACCGGGCGAGGCGTCCTTGACCGCGGCGGTGACGGGCAACTCGCCGTCGGCATTGACGGCCTGCACCACGCGTTCCACGGTGGCGGCCAGCTCTTCACTGCCTACGGCCTGCACACGCACGCGCCTGCCGCCCACATAAAGGCACAGCACGCCCGTGGCCGTACATTTGCCGGACAGGGTCACTTCGCCGGTAGCGGCCACAGCGGATTCATCGTCCGGCACGGCCATGGCCCAGATCTCCAGCATGGTGCTGTTGCGCTTGGCATAGCGCACCATGTCCGCGATCTGGCTGCCCTGGCCCCACAGGCGGGCCGCCTGGTCCGCGGTGTTCATCAGCACGGGTTTGAGCAGCTCGCCCGCGCAGTCGGCTTCGGCCTGTCCCAGCAGTAGGACGCGCCACTCCATGACCGGCGTGCCGGACACGGCTCCGGAGTTGTCGAACTCGATATAGGTGAGCGGCACGCGGATATCCGCGGGGATGGCATTGAACGAGACAGCCATTATCCTTCCTCCCTGTCATCGGCGGGCCGGACAGGGACCGCCGTATGGGTTATGCTCACGTCGCCGTCCTTCCGGCGGCGCAGCCAGTAGGCACGATGCGGTCCCCAGGGAACCACGGCCCCGGCGGGCGGCAGGATCTCGCCCGTATCGGGCCGCCGCACCACCAGTCCGGCGCGAGGGGTGATATGTCTACACATGCGGGTCCTCCTTTGCGGCCAACGGGCCGGGAAGATGCGTTTCGATGGTCACAGGGCCATCCTTTTTTTCGCGCGTATAGCAGCGCAAAAAGTCGTCCAGATCCGGCCGGGCGATGACGTGGGAAACGTCCAGGGCCTGCTTCCAGGAGACGGTCCACAGGGCCACATTGTTGGATGCCTGGTCACCGCTGGTGAGATTTGCGGCCCGCACGCTCTCCGGACGCATGCAGTCCAGGCCGAAGCGCTGGTCCGCCACCGCGGCCATGACCAAGGCTGCCAGCACCAGCACGGCGCTGTCCGCGGGCTGGCCGTCACAGCCGGGACCGGAGACCAGGGACAGACCCACATTGATGGTCACATAGGGGCTGCGGCCCACAAGTTCCGCGCCGTCCGCGCCCAGGATCTCCACGCCCACTCCGGGAGCGGCCAGACACAGGCGTCGCATCTCCGCATCGTCCAGAGAATTGCCCAGCTCGCAGACCGTGACGGAGGGCGGCAGATGTTCTCTCAAATGGGCCGCGATGGCGGCCCGGTACTGGTCAAGCATGGTGGTTCCTTATGCACGCATTTTGGCCATCTTTTTGCGCATCCAGTCCTCGGTGAGGTCCTGGATGACGCGCTCGTCGGTATCGGACAGGCCCAGATATGGCCGGGCCGGGATGGTGCCGCCGGGATGATGGACGGCCCGGCGGAAGCCGATGCCGGGGATGCTCAGGGCACGCGCCCGCCGTGCCCGGATGATGTGCGGCGGGATGATGCCGCCGAACTGGTGGATGGCCGCATAGACCACGTTGGTGCCCACTTCCACACTGCGGGCAGTGAGCTGCGGCCCGGTCTCGGCGATGGAATCCCGCAGGCGGCCGCTCTTGATGAGCGTCTGGCCGCCGGTCAGTCTGGCCCGCAGGGATTCCGGCCAGCGGGAGCCGTCCGGAGCCGTGCCCGTCTCGAAACGGCGGGACACGGACGTGACCAGCTCGTTGCCGATGGCGGCCAGCAGAGGGCGGAAGCGCACCCGGGCAAGCTGCTTCCGAAAGCGCCGGGCCATGGCCTGCACTTCCTCGTCCTTGAAGGTGAACTCCAGGGTAGCTCCGGCCATCAGTAGTCCTCCAGACGGCGGCGGAAGTCGGACGGACGCACGGCATAGCCGATGCGTCCTGTGCCGCTGCTGCCCGCCGGGGCCGGGTCATAGCCCGGCCCCAGACTGGCCTCGCCCGCGGCCAGCTTGTCCAAAAGATCCCGCGCTTCACGGGCACGGCGCTCGTACATGCTGGCTTCCGTGGCGCCGGTGCGGGGCAAGGCCCCCACGGCCAGATCCACGGCGATGCGACGCAGCGCAGGCGGCACGGGGCTTACCGGCACGGCAAAACGCGTACCCAGGATGGCGTCGATCTCGCTGGCGGCTTCGGCCAGGGCCTGTTCCACAGCGGCCGTGTCCGGCCTGCCTTCCGCGTCCTTGCCCGCCAGCAGGGGGTAGACTTCCTTGTAGCGGGCACGGATGTCTTCAGGTGTGGCATACATGATGCCCCCTAGCCGGCGGCGATGGCCCCGGTGATGAGGCAGCCCGCATCCTTGGCCAGTACCAGTTCCTTGAGGCTTTCGCCCGCCCGGATGCGGATGCCGCCGCGCAGGCCGATATCGGGGTCCGTGCGGCTCCCGGCAACGGGCTGGCCATAGGGCACTGTCAGTCCCCAGGTGACGCCGCGCTGTTCGCTGGCGGTCATGTCGCGGTAATGGAAGGCCATGCTCGTGCCCCAGACACGCTCGGGGACAGGCGTCTTACCCTTGACCTGCCGGGTGACGCGGGTCTTGCCGATGTAGAGCTGCTCCAGCTCGAAGTAGCTGCAGAACTCGGCCGTGGTCAGCTTCTTGCCCACCAGCTCGCCCTTGATGGCCGTGATGAGCAGCGGGTTACGGGAAAGCCTGTCCCAGACCTTCTGGCTCATGACGCCGATGTTGGGCCGCATGAAGGGCTTTTCCAGCATCTCGGCGATGATCGCTTCCGCGTCCACTTCGGCGTTGTCGATGCCCTGACCGCCGGACAGCTCCTTCACGCAAGCCGCGGCATAGTTGTTTTTGTCCTGCACGAGGCGCGCCACGCGCAGTTCGCGGTCCAGTTTGACCAGGGAGAGCAGATACTCCGTGGATTCACCGGCAATGTCCCGGCCGTCCTTGCGGCCCTGGTCGATGTCATCCTGCGGGATGGGGTCTTCCAGACCGTAGTCTTCGATGGCTGCCGTGGCCAGGCTGCTGGACAGGCTGACCTCGTTGGGGCGGCCCTTGCGTCCCACGCGGCTGTCGGGCGCGGCAAAGGATTCCAGACCGTAGACAGTGTACTGGAACTCTTTTTTACCGATGGCCTTGACCCTGGGCATGACATGATCCGCCACATAGTCCGAGGGCTGGTTCATGTAGGCCAGGGCAATGGCCGTCAGTTGGGGATTGGTGGCAAAGGGTGTGGTCGTTGCCATGATGCTCTCTCCTTATTACGCGCCTGCCGTGGCCAGAAAGCCGGGCGCGAACTGGTAGTCGATGATCTCTCCGGCATCGGTGGCGGCTTTGCAGGCAAAGCCGATGATGCGGTCCCCGGCAGCCGTGGCCTTGACGGCGCGGCCCTGGGCATCGCTGGTCAGGGGATCGCCCGCGGCCACCGCCGCGCCAGCCTCAACTTCCGGCTGGTCACTCATGGCCACATCGGCCCCGCCGTTGGGCTGCTTGCCCAGCTCGTCGGTCGTACCGACAAGCGCCTCCGTGGCGGCCGTGGCCTGTTTGTAGCCACCGCTGCCGTCGTGAGCCACGATACGGAAAGGGGCCAGCTCGCCGGTGATGGAAAGATTGACGTAAAGATCGGTCCTGGGCATGGCGGTCTCCTATTTGCTGACGTGGGCCACGGCGTCGGTGATGCTTACCGTGACGCCCTTGGTGCGCATCTCCTCGCAATAGGCAAGGGCGCGCTGGGCAATGTCATTGGACGAGGTATCCAGGGCTTCTTCGCCGCCGGGCGCGGCTTCGCTGAAATCCACCTGTTTGGGCAGGCGCTCCAGGAAGGCGGCCATGAAGGCGGCCGGGCTCATGCTGGTGGTCTTGCCGCCGTCTTCGGCGAAGTCGAAGGTCCCTTCTTCGTCCAGGCCGGCCATGAAGTCCGCAAGGCCCACGCTCTGGGCGGGCGTCAGGCGGCCGTCGGCCAGGGCCTTGCCCACCACACGGCTGGCGCGCTCCTTGCGGGCGATGCCGGTCAGATAGGCCACCTTGCGTTCCAGCTCGTCGGCACGGGCCTTGGTCTCGGCGAAGTCGATGTTTCCCGCCGGGGACGTTTCCTGTTTCTGCATGCTCTTCTCCTTGGGAGGGGTAAGGTTTTCCGCAAAAGCGGGAATCTCGGCCGCCTGAGCCGCGGATGCCGCGGCCATCTCCTGAAGGCCGCTCACGGCATACGAGGGGATGGCCCTGTCCGCCATCTCCGTGCCGTCCTTTTCCACGACGTATTCGCGCAGGCCCCGGAACAGATCGGCCAGCCAGCGCAACAGGCCCGGCGATTCCGCAAAGTCAAAGCTGACGCAGCCCTCTTCCGTGTCGCCTTCAGCAAAGTTCACCGGCACCGGGGCAAGGCCCTTCACCGCCGGGGGCTGGGCGCCCAGAAAACCCACATGGCGCAGGTAGTAGACGCCGGGAACGGGATTGTGGGGGCTGTCGGGCGTGTAAAAGCTGGCCGAGACTTTTTTGAAGCGTCCGGCCCGCACCATCTCCGCGAAGGCCGGGTCCAGCTGGCGGGGCGTGGCAAAAAGGCCGCCCTCGTCCGCCGTAAGATCGCCTACCCATCCCCAGGCCGGAGCGTCGGCCCGGGGATGCCCGATGACCAGCGGCGCTTCGTGCCGGGTCGGGTCGTAGGCTTTGGCCGTGGCGATCAGGTCGCCCTCGCCAAAGTCGATGGTTGCCCCCTGCATGGACGTATGTCGGCCGGGGCGAAAAATATGGATGGCATGGTTGTTGTCCTGCATGCTGTCCTCCTTTGGACATCATGCACAGGATGCCGGGGAAAATCTGGTGAGGATTCTCACAAAAAAACACAAAGCCCCGGCACAGGGACGGGGCTTCGGAAGGGGAATGCATGAAAAGTAGTGCAAGACGGCCTTACGAACAGGTGTTTATAAACGCCTGTAAACGGGGTAGGCGGGACGAAAGCCCGTCAAGGAAGGCAAGTGCCCGGGACGAGACAAACATGCGGCACAGGGCAAATTTGACGTTTTGGGCAAAACACGTATGATGACGCTATCGAAGGCGCGGTTCGGGGACGATCCATCATGCCGTGCCGGGTTCCTGCGCCATCGTCGGCGAGTGTGGACGCAAGGCCCTTCCGTGTGGAGGGCCTTTTTTAACGCCCATAGACAAGGATGCCGCGCCGCATTTTCTGCAGTTCCCGTGCCTTGGAGCTGCGGATCAAGGTCACGTCCCCCAGCTCTCCCTTGCGCCACTCGGCGATGAACCACACATACAAGCTTTTGGGCATGGCGAAGGCCTTGATATAGCGCCGACGCAGCTCCACACGCCCGGTCAGTCTGTCCTGGTAGGGCATGAGCCATATCTCGAAGGGCTCTTCTATGATCTCCGGCAACAGGGGAATGGCGGGCGCTCGATCCGGTTTGAGGTGTTCGCCCAAGGTCGCGGCCGTGATGCCGACACTCAGACCATCCGGGCCGGTGAACGTATTTGCCGGTCCTCCAAGCATCTTCCTGACCGCGTCCATGACTTCCCCGCGTCCGTCCGCTTCAGGACCAAGCCCGGCCCTTGGCGTATCCTGCGGCACAGAAACAGGACGCTTGTAGGTCGTGAAATCCCGGCTGGAGGCGATGGGCTCCCATGCCGCTTTTTCCGGCCCGGTACTTACCCGCTCCGCCTTGCCTACATTGTAGGCCCAGTCTTCCGGCACATCTCCGGGAAAGGTCTCCACGTTCTCGCTGACCTGCCAGCCTTCGGCCTCCATGCGGGCGTTGCTCACGTTCTGCACCGTACATTTGCAGCCCCAGCCGTTGGGCGGAAAGTGGGCGTCCCAGAAGGGGTCCTCGATGGGTAGGATGACGCCGTGCCAGACGGCGTGCTCCGGGCGCTTGGTAGGACGCTGCACCTGCACATAGCGCAGGTACGGGTGCATCTCGCGATCTTCCCACATGCGCTTCCAGTGTCCGGCCATATTGGCTGTGCGCATGTTGGTATTGAAGATGACCGCGCTGCGCCAGCCCGGCTCGCCTCGGTACTGCCAGCCGTGGGCTTTGACCATGCGGTCAAAGTCGTCACGGAAGGCCGCAAGCGTGGTCCCCTGTTTCATGGCCAGCAGCAGGCTTTGCTGAAAATCGGCCAGCAGGGCGTCATTGGCGGCCCCGGCCACCATGAAAGCCTTGGCGTGCATCTGCGCGGGCAGGTCCCGGTAGGTCGTGACCGGCACGCGCACCTTGCGCTGGCAATGAGCGATGGCATCCTCAAAAGGCCCACCGCCGAAACGCACCTCACTTTCCGGCATCGCTGTCCTCCTCACCGGCCAGGCCCGCCAGGTGGGCCGTGGTCATGGCGCCGTAGAGGATCTGGGCAAGATCATCCACGCCGGACAATTTGTTCAGGGCAAGCATGCGTTCCGCGAAGGAGGCCAGGTCCTCGCCTTCAGCCACGGCCTTGTCCAGTTCCGTGCGGATGGCATCGATCATGGAGGTTTGCGGGGCATCGGCCAGCGTCATGGCCTGCCGGGCCAGAGTATCACTGTAGGGCTCGGCGGGGGCATGGCCTTCCGTGCCGGCTTCGGCGAAGTCCGCCCCGGATGCGCTTGCTCCGTCGCGCCTGCGCTGCCAGGCGTCACCGTAGCGGCGGGCGATCTCGTCGTCGGTCAGTTCCAGCCCCAGGGCCGCCGTATCCTTGTCGCGCTGGGCATCGGCCCTGACTCTGGTGGGGTCTTCCACCCGGCGCCAGACCTGGGGCGGCCGGGCTCCGGGAAAGTTCCACTCCGTCAGCCAGGCTACCGGGCCGGCATTGAAGGACTGACAGAGCATATCCGCATCCGCCTTGACCACGCTGGTGCCGATGCCGCTGTGGACTTCGGCCGTACCGCTGTACTGGCCGATGCGCGAGGTGCCGGTCTGGGAAAGGATGATCTTGGCGATGGCATCGTCCCAATAGGCCAGAAAGTCCTTGAAGTCCCCGCTGCCCCGGCTGGTGGATTCCACCAGGGAAACGTCGAAGCCCTCGGGCAGGGCCACGGCCCCTTCGCTGCGCAGAGACAGGGCTGCGGCCAGGGCGTCCTTTTTGCGCTTTTCGTTCTCGGCGTCCGATTCGTCCGAAGGATAGACGGCCTTGGTGGTGGGCACCCCGAAGCGGTCCAGGTAGGCGGCCCAGAAGCGGGCGCCGTTGCGCTTGAGGTACACGGGCCACCACAGCTGGTGCCCAAGGCCCATGCCGTAGGGGTTATCGTCGTCTTCCGCGCCCCAGGTCACCAGCCAGAATTTGCGCGGCGGCATGACAAGCCAGCGGCTCTCCACCAGCAGCTTCAGCTGCCTGTCCTTGGCGAAGCCGAAACGCCAGGGCGCGCGCACGCGGATGTCCCGTAAGGTGATGCGGCTGCCATCCCGTCCCCACAGGCATTCGGCCACACCGTAGCCGTACAGCAGGGAACCGTGCATTTTGCGGCAGGCCGCGTCAAAGTTGAAGCCCGCCAGCTGCTCGCGCAAAAAGTCCGCGGCCGCCACGTCCGCAGGCGCATCGCCGCCGGGGATAACCTCCCATTCCGCTTCCACCAGCTTGTCCTGCCGTTGCTGCATGAGGGCGGCCACCTGGTCATCACGGCGCAGCATGCCGTATTCGCGCAGATCGCCGCCCAGGGAGGCCAGCACGCTGTCCGGCGCGGGCACTACTTCGGCCACGAAGTTGGCAAGATCAAGGATGCCGTCGGAACGGACCTGCATGTCCGCCCGGGCAGGCAGGGCGTTGGGGTTGGCAAGGATGTCGGGCATCAGAACATTCTCCTGTAAGGCATGAAGGCGGCGTCGGGATCAGTGAAGCGCCCAAGGCCCCCACGGGCCGGGCCGGAGGGCACGGCATGATCCGGCAGGACGACGGCAGGCCCCGTAGCCGCGTTGACAGCCAGAAAGCAGGCCCAGGCGCGGTCCGCATGGCCCCCGCTGTCGGAGTCGGCCACAAAGCGGGGCGCTCCCGTAGGGCTGGCCACCTTTTGCAATTTGTGCAGGTCGCTACGCAGGGCCTCGTCCCCTTGCGGGATGCGCAGGCGTCTGTCCTCAAAGGCCTGCTTGCCCACCGTGGCCAGGGCCAGCTTGCTGGACGATGTGAACAGAACCCCTTCCACGCGGCCGCTGCCGTGACGGCGGCGGGCGTCTTCCACGGGCTTTTCGCCCATGCCGGTCTGGTCCATGCAGCAACGCAGCACCCGGTACCGCAGGAACACATCGTCCAGCAGGCCGTCCTGCTCGGCAAAGCTGGCTCCGCGCCGGGTGATGATCTCCCGCGTCCACAAGACGTCGCCCACTTCCTCCAGCACCCAGATGACAAAAAGGTCGTGCCGGCGGCCGATGTCCACGCCCACATAGCAGGGACCGCCCGCGTAGTTCTGCGCAATACCCGCTCGCTCATGCTCCACGGCATTGATGAGGTCATACGACAGCCAAGCGCTGGCCTCGTCCAGCCATTGCAGCTCGTATTCCTGCGCCCAGGCGTCGGGATCGCCCAGGGCGGCCCGCAGGGCCTCCACGTCACGCGGCAGGCCATCAGCCACAGCCTGATAGATGTCCACCACATGCTTGGACCAGCCCGCTGTCTCGGCGGAGGTCATGAGGTCGTAGAACTTGTTGCCCTTGCCGTTGGGCGTGGAGACCACGCGCAGCTTCAGGCCGTTACGGGAGACCACGGGAAAGAGGGCCGCCCAGATCTTGCGGCTGTCGGCATGGAAGGCGAACTCGTCCAGAAAGACATTGGCGCTGAAGCCTCGGGCCGTGTCGGGATTGGCAGGCAGCGCTGTCACACGGGAGCCGTGAGCCATGACCACCTCCAGGGACTTGCAGGAGGTGGCGTCCGCCAGGCGAAAGTCCGACTCCAGGCTCTCGAAGGCGGCTCCGTAGGCCCGCAGATGCACCTTGAGGCCTTCCTCCATGGCTTCGCGGGCCTGTCGTTCCCCGCGCGAGAGGATGACCCAGCGCACACGGCGTTTTTCCACTTCGGCCTTGACCATGTCCTCGGCGATCTCCAGCGTGCTGGTGTAGGTCTTGCCCGTCTGGCGCGAGAACATGCCGATCTTGAAGCGGCTCTGGTCGTCTATCCAGCGGCGCTGGTAGGGATAGAGAATGGCACGGGCCTCAGCGGCGGAACTCATGGACGACACGGTCGGCCACCTCCTTCTTTTTGGCATCATTGAAGCGTTCCAGACGGCCCACCAGGTAGCCGGTGATGCGGCGTATCCTTTCAAAGGGCACGCCCTGGCCCACCATGTGCGCTTCGTGCGTGTCCGGAGCGTTGCCGGTCTTGTCCATCAGGCTTCCCCCCTGTAGACGGCCTGGATGCGGGCAAAGACTTCCGCCGGGCTGGCAGCGGTCGGGCTTTCTTTGGCGGCTTTTTCCACGGCCTTGCGCATGGCTTCTTCGGCCTCGCGGCGGGCCTCCTCGCGCAGTTTCAGGTCGTAATCCTGGGTGGCACGGGCGGCCTGCGCGCGTTCCTTGACGGTACGGGCCAGGGCACGCAGCTCGTCCACCTCGATCTCGGCATCCGGGTCATCCATGCGGCGCAACAGGTAATCGCTGGTGAGGGTGGTCAGCATCTCGATGAGGGCCGCGCCGCTCTTGCCGGTGGCGGCCTGGGCGCCCATACGCTCCATGACGGCCTCGGCCATGGCGCGGGACTCGCGCAGACGAGCCGCCACCTTGTCCACCTGCTGCTTGTAGCGTCCCAGGCCGGAGCGGGATACGTCCGCCCCCAGGGCCTTCAGGTGGGCGGTGATCTCTTCCAGGGTATGGCCCGCGTCCAGCATGGCGTGGAGCTGTTCGCGCAACTCCGGGGGCAGGCGGCGGACCTTGCTCGTGCGGGGCATGGCCACTACCTCGGCAAGGGGCGGTCCACACCGGGATGCCCGGCGATGCCCTGGGCCACTTCCACCCCGCGCGGGGTGACGGTGAGCACCGTGACGCCCACATCCAGACGCTGGCGACGGGCAAGGCCCTGTTCGGCCAGCCAAAGGGCATCGGCCTCCACGGTATCGCGTGGCACCCCGTGGCCGATGGCCCGCAGGGCCGCCTGCAGGGTGCTGGTGTTCATGGCGTAGTCCTGCTCCTCACTCAGAAAGCGCAGGATGGCCAGACGGCGGTTCTTGCTGATGATGTCCTGCATATCGCTCATGGTTCAATCCTTCATGTGCCCGCGGAACAGCAGGTCCACCTGCCGCTCCACGCGTTCCATTATGCCGCGCAGGCCGCTGATCTCCTCGGCCAGGCGCTTTTGTTCGCCATCCATGCGTTCCAGACGCACTTCCAGATCATGCACCGAGCCTTGCGGCGGCATCTGGTCCACGCGCAGGTTCAGCTCGCGCACGGCCTGCTCGTGGGTGGTCAGCAGCTGGATGAAGTGTTCCCGTTCTTTCTTGTCCGCCTTGCGGTTGGCCTCGCAATCGTCTCGGTTCATAAATTTTTTGTGCAGGCTCCAGACGATCCAGGCGATGAGCAGATTGACGATGATGGCCGCCAGCCAGCCGAAGGCCTTGGAAAGATCAATCAGGGTTTCCATGCTTCCCTCCGCTGTTGGTCTGGGCTTCCCAGCAGTCCAGGGCCGCCCGCAGACCGCTGATGTAACGGCGCATGACGGCATCCCGGTGCAGCAATGCCTCCAGGTTGGCGTCCCCTTCCAGCGGGGCCGCCGGATCGAGCTGCGGCAGCAGGGGAACGGCCGGGGCCGGGCAATGTGCCGGGGCAAGGACCACGGGCGGCGGGGACGGCGCCTGGGCCGCACAGCTACAGAGGACGATTGAGATAACGGGCCACAGCCGCACGACGGGGATTTTCATGGAGGGTCTCCGTGTGATGGGGAGGGACGGGAGGCAAGGCCAGGATGGCCTCGCGTTCCGCGGCATCGGCCTGGGCCGCGGCCTCCCGCTTCAGGCAGGCATCGGCAAGGGCCGTCTGGGCGTCCAGTCCTGTCTGCCGTTGTGCGGCTGTCAGACGCCAGGCGTCCCGTTCCCGGCTCACAGCTTCCAGCTGGGGCAGCAGCTCGGCTTCCCGGGCATCCATGCCCCGGGCCAGCCCGGCGGCAAAGGCCGCGGCCAGGACAAAGACCAGCAGCAGCCATTCCAGAAGGCTGCCGGGCAGCAGCTTGAGAAGCCATATCATCGTGCAAGCTCCTGCAGGGCCGCCCGGTAGCGCTCCCGCTTTTCGCCCATGACGTTGCGCACATAGGCGCGGTTTATGCCGTAGGGGGACTTGTCCGCGTAGGCCTTGCCCATGCCCTTGCGGGACTTGCGGCTGTGGGTCTCCACATGGCCGAACCAGCGTCCCTGGTCACAGCCCGCAATGCGGCCACAGTAGGCCCTGTCCTGCAGGACGCCGCCCAGACCTCCGTTGTAGGCGGAAAGCATCATGGCGGCCCTGTCCTCGTCCGTGGCGCAGCCCTTGAGGGCGTTCCAGTTGGCGCGGTTCTTGATGACCAGCGCCCGCAGCTGGAGTCGCGGGTCGTAGCGGTCTTCCCAGCGCCAGTGCCTGAGGTCCTTGTGCAGCTTCTTCACGTCTTCAAAGTTGTTGAAGCGCACCCGGCCCTTGCTGTCGTAGGCAATGGTGATCTGCCCCAGGCCGAAACCGTACTCGCGGGACGTTTTCAGCTCGGTGCGCGGATTCCAGCAGCGTTTGCTGCCAAGACCGTAGCACGTCTCCTGCTCCACCTGCCCGGCGTAGATGGCCGGGTCGTAGAAGTCAGGGGTGTAGGTCAGGTGCTCCTCATAGAGCATGGGCAGATAGAGCTGGGCCAGCAGGGGAAGGGCCAGCAACGCGGAACCGGCGGTCATCACTTCCCCCAGGCCATGATGCAGACCAGAAAGCCGATGATGAGCAGGGAGCGCGCCAGCACCACTAGGGCGCTGGCCACGTTGCCTTCATTGAGGGCCGAGGCCGCGTGCTCGGAAACGTCCAGGTAGGGCATGACGATCTTGGCCAGCATGATCGCGGCCCCGGCCATGCCGATGACATAGGCCAGGTATCCGGCCAGGCCAAGGGTGGCGGCAGGGTCCGTCACCAGGCCGATGACGGCGCACAGGGCCAGCAGGGACAGACCGCGAAAATCATAGAAAGGACGCAGGGTGGACAGCATACGCTGCCGGCGGGTGGATGTGGTGGGCATGACGCCTCCAGAGGTTAGGGTGGCGCCCGGCTTATGCGGGGCGATTGCCTTACCCTAGCGCGGCGCGGCCTGGAGGTGCATTGTGGAATTTCAGGAAAACGAGGACATGAAAAAGCCCGCCTGTGGGCGGGCCTGAAATCTTTAGGGCAATATACAAACAAGGGGAAAGACGCTTTTTGTTCTCTCGCCCCTATCCTCTCAGGATATGATCATAACGGCCTAAACCATAAAAATTATCTTTTGGGCACTCCATAGACCTTAACCCGCACTCCCCGCAAATCCAGCTCCATAAGCGGAAGGCCCCTTCCGCGCCTCCCGTAGTTCGGCGACCTCTCGTTCCATGTCTCGGATACGCATGTCCCGGCGTTCCAGCTGCAGGCGCAAGTGAGCATTTTCTCGGAGTAGATTATTTTGCTCTTGCAAAGCCTCAAGAAGTCTTTGCTGAAGATCTAAAATAGCCGACATGTCGGCTATTTTATTTTTCTTATTTTCTATAAAATCACGATGTTGCGTACTTTCGCCTTCCAAAGTTGCCGACATGTCGGCCGTTTTCTCTACCACGAGCTCGTCTGCATGGGGGACTGGATGCATAGGCCCCTTGCCCTGCAGAAGCCATTCTCGGCATAAATTTTTATCCGCAATGAGATGTTCTAAAAATTCAGTGTCTGGCTGACGCTCTCCCCCCTCATAGCGCTGGAGAGATGCCGGGCTAATTCCCAGCCGCCTACTGAATGAAGCACGCGATTCACCCTGTCGAAGCATTCTAATGCGCTGGCCTAAATTTTCCATAAAAAATCCAGATATATTCTAAAAATTATTCCGTTTTGTATTGACTATTTACTCCGATGGAGCTATTTTTACTCCACAAAACAACGCCGTTAAACGCCTCCAAACTTCCTACAGGAAAGACAAGCGCGGCACAAGGAAATGATACAGTTCCATATTTCCGGCTCCTTTTCCCGGAGCGGTTCCGGGGTTGGATTGAATGAGGATGAGTGAATCTACCAGAGGAGCCGGAAACCTCAAAGCGGGCCTGAGCCCACTAGGGCCTGAGCCCCGGCTACCGCGACCGTGTAGACCTCCGTTCACCTCGCGGAGCAGCGTGCAACGGCGAATACCGCAAGCCCATGCGGGACGCCCGCCCGGAGCGGCATAATCCGGGCTTTACCCACAAAGGAGATGACCATGAAAAAGAAGAAGCTGCGCACACGTGCCGAGGCGCGAGAGTGGCTGCAAGCTCAGGGCCTCACCGCCGCCGCATGGGCGCGAGCCAACAATTTCCCCGTCCGCGTGGTCCAGGAGCTGTTGCGGGATCGCGCCAAGGGCAATTACGGCGTGGCTCACGACATCGCCGTGGCGCTCGGCATCAAAGAAGGTGAGCCTACGGACGAAAGGCGGACGGCATGAGCAGGGAGCGTGAGCTGGAAAAGTTCGTCAAGGAAGCGTTTGTCAACGGCTTTCTGGTCGGCGGTGAAAACGGAACCGCCCGCGACGACATGAAAGAACGACTGAATGCTGCCCGCTATGGAGCGAACAGATACTGGCAGATCAGCTTCGTCCCCATGTTCCGGGAATACAGGAAGCTGATGGATCAGTGCCTCAAGGAAGCCAAAAACAAAAAAGGCGGAACCCGCCAGTTCCGCCAAAACCAAAGTAGGTAAACGATATGAACAAGACAGGTATCACCCATCCCATGGAAGCGCAAGCCCTTATCTCCCCGGCACAGGACATCCTTGGAGTCTGCGCGGAGCTGGCCGCCTTTTCCGGGCATGTGACCACGGAGCAGTGGGATACGCTGCGCCGTGTCATTGCTACTCTGCGCGGTGTCGCGGACGAAATCGACGGGCTGGTGCGGCCCGATGTGGCGGAGTAGATCATGCGCCTGTGCAATCCTGATTCCCTCATCGAGTGGCGCAAGGTGGAACCGCCCCGGTTCAAGAAGGATTGGCCCGGCCGCCTTGTGCAGGCGGCAAGCATCCCGCATTACAACCCTGTGTCCCCGCATGCCGTCCCGGACATGGCCGTGTGCGAGATCACCCGGCGAGACAATTATCAGAGCACCGCGTTTGAGCTGACCTTGAGCTGGCACTGCCCCGCCTGTGGCCACGCCCATGAGCGCCGTGTACCAGAAAGCTGGATCGGCGAGGGCAAGCTCTGGTTTGTGGAAAACGTGGGCCTCGCCGACGCCACCTGGGCGCTGGATGACCCCCCCGCCGTTCTGTGCGTCGTCACCTCCTACCATCATCCCGAGGCCCCCAAGCGGGCAGCCCGTGCGGATATCGCCAGCCAGTGCGCGGCGTGGTTCGCCCGTTCCGGTTGGCGGGTCATGTGCCCGGTGGGCATGCGGCACGCTGCCTGCTCGGCGGATCGCAGCCTGCCTACGGATTATCCTTTCTGGAAAGAGGCTTCTTTGCGGATGCTGGAAACATGCGATGCCCTCGTCGTGCTGCTGCTTGACGGGATGCGTGAAAGCGAGGGCGTGGCTGACGCCATAGCTCATGCCCGCAAGCTGGGCATCCCGCTCAATCAGGTGCGCATGGCGGCAAGCGATGACGCGCCCCAGCCGTTTGAGCTGGTAGCGCAGCCGAGGTGGTGGATATGAGACATCCGACGACCGACGCGGCCCCCGTCCGTGTCCTGAAGATCGTAGAGCTGCTTTTCCAGCGGGTGCTGGACGGCTTTTCCAACAAGGAGATCGCCGATGCCCTCGGATGCAGCCCCAGCACTATTTGCCGGGATCTTGCCATGCTGGAAAGTACCGGCTGGGTGCGACGGCTGGAGACGAACCGCTGGGCCATCACGGAGAAACCGGCGGCCCTCATGCAAGTGTACACCCTGTATATGGACGACCTTTCCCGTCAGCGTGACCAGTTCGCGGCCCGCGTGCAGGCCAAGGCCAGACAGTATCTTTAGGAGCCCGACATGAAAGATATGGATACCCCCGTCATCGCCGCCCCTACCCGTGGCCGCCGTCCTATTGACGGCCCGGCTCCCGCGACGCCGGACATCGTGAGTGACCAGACCACACGCGCCTATGTGGACGAATTGCGGCAGGATACCGCCGTGATGCCCAAAGCGCAGCTTGCGCAAAGCCTGCGCGTTGCTGAGGCGGCGGGCATGATTGCCGCCTTTCAGTACAACGAGACAGCCAACCGGGTGGCCATGCTCAAGCTGTTCGCCCAGATCCGCGACAGCAAGGCTTATAAGGGCGCCCGCGTCACCGACAGGGCCAGCGGCGAGACTGTGACCGTCAATACTTGGGAGGAGTTCTGCAACGCCTACGGCTATAGCAGGGTAAAGATCAATGAAGACCTGCAAAATCTCGCCGCGTTCGGCGGGGACTTTATGGAGATGCAGGAGAAGCTCGGCCTTGGCTACCGTGACCTGCGCCTGTTGCGTAACGGCATCGCGGCCCTGCCGCCGGAAGAGAGGCAGGCCATACTGGATGACGTGGCCGCGGCCGAAGGCCCGGAAGAGGTCAAAGAAAAGCTGGCCGACCTTCGGCTGGAGCTGGCCAAGGCCAAGGCGGACAGAAAAGAACTGGAAGCCGACATGCAGGCCAAGGAAAAGGTCAGCAAGGAAAAAAGCGAAAAGCTGGACGCCCTGGAAGAACAGGTGGCCCGGCTGACCAGCATGAGCCCTGACGACAGGGTCACGGCACGCAATGAGGCCAATGCGCAGGCACGTGCCGATGTGGACAGCGAGTGTCAGGCCGTGTTCGTGGCTGTCATGGGCCTTGCTTCCCGCTGCGCCGCAGTCATGCAGGACGAACGATCCACGGACGAAACCTGCATGTGGATACACAAGCGCGTCAGTGTGCTGGCCAATTCCGTGGCCGAGGCCCTTCTCGGCGCGGGGATCGACGTCGATTTGCGGGCATACCTTGAGCTGCCGCAGGACGACGGGACGGACATGAACGACAACAGGGAATAAAGGGGGGGCGGCTATGGCTCTCACGCCCGCACAGCAAGATTTTCTGCACGAAACGGCAAAGGAACTTGCGGCGGCTCCCGCCGTTGGTGGTGAGCGCGGCCGCATCATGGAACGCGCCGCCGCCACGCTGGGAAAGAGCAAAAAGAGCGTGTACGCCCTTCTCAAAAAGCATACGGGCTGGAGCAGCGGACGCAAAACGCGGGCGGACAAGGGCGAGACCTGTGTCGACCGGGAGCTGGCACTTGCTGTCGGGGGACTTTCCCACTTGAGCGAGCGCCAGACCGGCAAGCGGATCACGTCCATCAAGGCCGCCCGCGAGCGTCTGGCCGCCAACGGCCTCGGCATTGTCAACCCGGAGACCGGAGAAGTCATCATGCCCAGCGCTTCGACACTTTCCCGCGCCATGCGCCGCTACGCCTGCCATCCTGACCAGCTGGGAGCGGCGCGTCCCGCCACGGAGCTGCGCAGCCTGCACCCCAACCACACATGGGAGATCGACGCCTCTGTCTGCGTCCTCTACCGCCTTAAGGGCGGCGGTGTGCGTCTTCTGGACGAAAAAATCTATAACAAGGACAAGCCCGGGAAACTGGTGGAGATCGCCGGGCAGAGGGTCGTCCGTTACATCGTCGCGGATCACTTCAGCGACGCGTTTTACCTGCGCTACGAACAGGCCAAGGGAGAAGACGCTCAAGGGGTCATCAGGACACTGGTGGAAGCGATAAGCGATCGTGGCGAAAGAGACCCTCTGCACGGCGTCCCTGTCCAGCTGCTCATGGACAAGGGCAGCGGCAACCTTTCCTCCCTTGTGCGGGACTTTCTCGATAACCTTGGTGTCATCCCCCTAACGCATGAAGCGGGCAATCCCCGCGCCAAGGGCACGGTAGAATGCCTGCAAAATCTGGTAGAAAAGGGGTTTGAGTCCCGGCTGCGCTTCATGGAGACCCCGTCCATTGAAGAGCTCCAGCGACAGGCGGATGCGTGGCGACGCCATTTCAACGCCCACGCCGTTCTGACACGTGCGGGACGCCCCCGGAACAACCTCTGGATCGGCATTACGGACGGACAGCTCAAGACCGTGGATCGCTCCGTGCTGGAGGCCATCGCCCACTGGCAGGACGTGCGCCGCAAGATCGACGGCAAGTTCCGCATCAGCGTGGATACCCGGGCTTGTGGAGTCCATGAATACGACTTGCGCGAGCTGGGTTACCACGGCCTGTGCGTAGGCGACAGCGTGGTGGTGCGCCTCAATCCCTTCCGGGCTCCGGCCATTACGGTCATCAAGGAGCTCCCGAGTGGCGAAAAGTTGTGCTTTGAGGTCCAGCCCATCGAGAAGGACGCTGCCGGGAGGGACATCACAGCTCCGATCATCGGGGAGACCTTCCGCCGTGCGCCTGATACCCCGGCGGAAACGGCTCTCAAGGAAATCAAGATGCGCGCCTACGGAACGGACAGTCTTGAAGAGGCCGAAAAGGCCCATAAGGCCCGCAACCGTGTGCCGTATGCCGGTCTGGACATTATGGCGGACGTGAAGGAGGCCCCGCAATACCTGCGCCGGAAGGGCGAAGCGTTGCCCGTGGACACACCGCAGGTGGCGCCGATGCCGCTTAGTCACGCACAGGCGGCGCAGCGCCTCAAGGCTCTATGCGGCGAGGTATGGAGCGCTGATCCGGCTGCCTGCATGGCATTGGTGCGCAAGCGCTTCCCCGTGCAGGTGCCGGAAGGGGCGCTGGAAGAGCTGGCCGGGGCCATTCAGGAGCGCTTTGCACCGCGTCCCGCGACCGTAATCCGCTTTGAAGGGGGACGGGCATGCGCCAATTAACAGATCCTGCGACGCTCAGAAATCTGTTTGCCGTCCACAAAATCAGTCAGCGGCAGGCGGCGGCAGCCTGCAATGTGAGCCCCGCGACCATCAATATATTGTTGCGCAAGGGGCTGCCGCCCAAAAAAGACTGGACCGGACTTAAAAATGCGCTGATCTCCCTGCTGGAGGAATCGGGCGCGAACGGTCTGGATGCGGAATGGGCGCTCAGAGACGAAGAAACGGACGTAAAAGAAAAGAATGGCGAAAGCAGCCAAGAGGAAAACGATATGATTATCCGTAAACAGCACCTCAAGATGTCCACCCGCCAGCACTTCAAATTGCTGCGCGATCCCTTCGCAGATCCGCAAGGCGTGGAGGATGTCTACCTGAATCCGGACAGCCGCTTTGTGCGTGAGACCATGCACGATGCCGCAGTCAACGGTAATTTCCTGGCCGTGGTTGGTGAATCCGGCTCCGGCAAGTCCACGCTGCGCGAGGAACTGGTGGAGCGTCTGCGCCTGAATGGGGAATCCGTCATCGTGGTGGAACCGTACACCCTGAGCATGGCGGAATCGGAAAAGAACGGGAAGCCGCTGCGCGCCCCGCACATCGCCGAGGCCATCATCTCCACCGTCTCACCCGGAACCAGCGTGCCGCCCAGCCCGGAGATGCGTGCCCGCAAGCTGCACAAGGTGCTGGTGGAATCCAGCCGTGCGGGCTTCCGGCACTGCCTCGTCATCGAAGAAGCCCACGACTTGCACATGCACACCTTGAAGGCCCTCAAGCGATTCTGGGAACTCAAGGACGGCATGCGCCGCCTGCTGTCCATCATCCTCATCGGGCAGACCGAACTCAGGGACAAGCTTTCCAGCACCCAGAGCGACGTGCGCGAGGTTGTGCAACGCTGCGATGTGGTGGAGCTGCCGCCCATCAAGCAGCCCGGGGACTTTCTCGCCTTCCGCTTCCAAAGGGCGGGCGCCTGCCTGGAGGATGTTTTTTCCCCGGACGGGATCGAGGAACTGCATGACCAGCTGATCGTGGCACGCGGGCTCAATTCCGCCGGAGTATATCTTGGCTACCCGCTGGCCATCAGCAATTTTGCCATAGCTGCCATGAATCTGGCGGCGGAACTTGGCTTTGACCTCGTCGACGCCGATATCGTGCGGCAGGTACAGCCGTAGAATAAGGAGAAAAACCATGACGAAGCGTGTGAAACCTGTCCTCAATATCCCTGTCGTGAACACCGTGGAAGACGCCGACGCCATCCTGGCCGAAATAGCCGCCCGCAAGCGCCAGATCAGTCTGCACGAGATCGCCCTCAAGGAAGACGTGGACAAGCTGAAAACGGAATGCACCGCCCGCTGTGAACCGCTGAAAAAAGACATCGAAGCCCGCGAGCAGGCGCTTATGCAGTTCGCACTGGCCCGGCGGGAAGAGTTGTTCAAGGGCCGCAAGTCCCGCGAGCTGACTTTCGGCACCATCGGTTTCAGAGTCTCGTCCAGCCTGCGGACCATCAAAAAAATGACTTGGGAACGGGTGCTGGGCGTTCTCAAGGAGCGTGGCATGACCAACTGCATCCGCATCAAGGAAGAAGTGGACAAGGAAGCCCTGCGCACCCTCGGCCCCAACACGCTGGCGGATGTGGGCTGCAAGCTGGTGCAGGAAGACGGCTTTTTCTACGAGCTCAACGAAACGGAGCTGGAAGGCAACAGGACATAGGGGGACGACATGAGCAAGCTGATCGGCATGATCCACATGGCCAAGGCACGGCTCGGCATGGATGATGAAACCTACCGTATGTTTCTGGTCGATACGATCGGAAAAAACTCTCTGCGGGACACAAACGCCCGCGAGCAATGGCGCGTTATGGAAGAACTGAAGCGGCGCGGCTTCGCACCCCAGGCCATCCATAAGGGCGCCCGCCTTGTGGATGATCCGCAGGCGAAGAAAATCCGCGCCCTCTGGCTGACCATGGCCGATTGCGGCATCGTCCGGGACAGATCCGAGAAGGCCCTCGGCACCTATGTGCGCCGTATCACAGGGGGTGGCCTGGCGGACGCCAGCACAAAGCAGCTCTCCCTTGTTATCGAGACCCTGAAACGGTGGCTCGACCGCTGCGACGATCCCCGGAAACGAGAAATTTGCCTGTCGGTCCTGAAGGAGCAGGATGCGCCGCCCATGCTGGACGGACTTCCCATAATCGGAGGCGGTTGTGGCGAGGTCCGGCACTAACCGCGGCTCAGACCTGCTGAATCAGATAGAGGCCATCATCGAGGAAGAGCTCGCGAATGGCACCACCACGCTCGCCCGCCGGGTCACCACGCGCATCGCGTTGGAGTTCGGGGGCGAGCAAATCTATTTGCCGAAGGACAAGGCTCGCCGGGATGCCAGGATTTTTGACGAATACACCGGCGACAATGTTCTGGAATTGCGTGCGCGGTACAAATTGAGCGAATCGACGCTTTATCAGGTCATCCGCGCGGAACGTTCCCGGCGGCGCCTACGTCAGGGCGTCTTGCCCGGGGTTTTGTTACAGGAGGAAGATCAATGAGTCAGGAACAGACACAGCGCCCCCATCTGGTCACCAAGGCGGAACTGATCAAGGACGTGCTGCGCATCACACGCGAGGAAGACGCCCGCGATCTCCACGCCGTGGACGTGGAAGTTGTCCTGGATGCTCTGGCCGAAGCCTGCGCTGCACGACTGGCTGCCGGGGATGACGTGACGCTGCCGGGCATCGGCCGCCTGAAGGTAAAAGCACGGGCCGCCCGCATGGGGCGTAACCCGCGTACAGGCGAGCCTATGTCCCTTCCACCCAAGCGTGGTGTGACGTTCAATGCCGGGAAAAAGCTGCTCGGGAGGATCGAGTAACATGGGGATGGACGGCCTCATGCGGGTACTGGTGATAGCCCTGCTGGTACTGGCCGGATCGCTCTCTGGATGCGAAGAGGTGCGGATGCAGCAGCTTGATGCCGAATACGAGGGCGGGAGACCTGCATCCAAATTTCGGACGATCTGTGTCGAAGGATACCGGTATCTCGCGATGGAAGAAGAGTACAGTCAACGATCCTACGGTGGGCTTACCCAGATGTGGGAGAACACCCCCTACGGCCCCAGACCCATGATGTGCCGACAGCCTGAAGAGACTCTTCGGCCAGACGCGAATCCCATCTAAGAACGTACAGTGACCTGCTTTGCAAAGACGAAAAAGGGAGGCTTTTGCCTCCCCTTCTATTTTCATCCCACGCAATAAAATTGCAAAGTGTCTTCCCGGTATATCCCGGCTCATCCCTGGTTATCCCACTTTTATCCCCTCGGTTATTACGCTATGAATCAGGACGGGAGCGGGGCGGGGAGGATGGCGCGGACGTCTTGGGATGGAAAGAAAGGCAGGGGAGCGGGCAGTTCGGACAGCGTCCGCTTTTTGAGGCTGACGGGCTTGAAATATATGCAAAAGGCCACCCGAGCGGGTGGCCTTTTGTGTTCATGGGGATGCCGGAGCAGGGCAGGCCCGCTCCGGGGGATTTTTTACAGCCCCTTTTCCTGCATCAGGCAGACCAGGTCGCAGACGCGGTTGGAGTAGCCCCATTCGTTGTCGTACCAGGCCACGACCTTCACCAGATTGCCGTTCTGTACGGTGGTGTAGGGCGCTTCCAGGATGGAGGAATGCGGGTCGCCCTTGAAGTCCATGGAGACCAGGGGCAGGGTGTTATAGCCCAGGATGCCCTTGAGGTAGGTCTCGCTGGCGTCCTTGAGGGCGGCCAGCAGGGTCTCGGTATCGGTCTCCTTTTCCAGGATGCCGTTGAAGTCCACCACGGAGACCGTGGGGGTGGGCACGCGCAGGGAGTAGCCGGTGAATTTGCCGGCCAGTTCGGGGATGACCTTGGCCACGGCCTGGGCCGCACCGGTGGAGGTGGGGATGATGTTGCAAGCGGCGGCGCGGGCACGACGCGGGTCCTTGTGGGCCATGTCGAGGATGCGCTGGTCGTTGGTGTAGGAGTGGATGGTGGTCATGTTGCCCAGCTTGATGCCGAAGTTGCGCTGCAGCACCAGGGCCACGGGCGCCAGGCAGTTGGTGGTGCACGAGGCGTTGGACACGATGTGGTGCTTTTCGGGATCGTACTGGTCGTGGTTCACGCCCATGACGATGGTGATGTCTTCTTCCTTGGCCGGAGCGGTGATGATGACCTTTTTGGCGCCGTTGTCCATGTGCACGGACGCCTGGGAAGCCTTGCGGAAGATGCCGGTGCTTTCCACCACCACGTCCACGTCATACTGGCCCCAGGCCAGCTGATGGGGATCGCGCTCGGCGAAGCAGTGGATGTTCCAGTCACCGACCTTCACTTCCTGACCGTCCACCTGGGCGTCCAGGAAGGCGCGGCCGTAGACGGAGTCGTATTCCAGCAGCTGGAAGTTGGTGGTGGCGTCGAAGAGGTCGTTGATGGCCACCACTTCCACGCGATCAGCGTAGCTCTGGCGCAGGGCGCGGAACACCTGGCGGCCGATGCGGCCGAAACCATTGATACCGACACGAACTTTTTTCATTGTATTCACCTTTGCCCTTGCGGGCATACTGTCTTGATGGGGGCGGAGCGGCACGGCGGCGGGCAGGGCCCCTGATGCCGTCATGCCGGGGCGCATGCCGCCTGGCCCGGCGGATCGGGACGTGCGGCAGGGCCGGCTAGTCTTCGTAGACCGAGTAGGCGTGTTTGGCCATCAGCTCGTAATTGTTGCGCAGGGCGTCATGCAGACGGGCATTTTCGATGGCCACGGCGGAGATGGCGGCCACGGCCATCATGAAGCTGTCTTCGTCGTCGGTGAACTCGCGTTCTTCGGAGGAGTAGACGCGGATCAGGCCGATGACCTTGCCGCCCACGCTCAGGGGAGCGGAAAGCACGGAGACCAGGCCCTCAGCCTTGGCGGATTCGGGATACTGGAAGCGGCCGTCAGAGGTGGCGTCCTTCAGGTGGATGGCCTTGCCGGACAGCACTTCGCTGTCCAGGCCGCTGCGTTTCACTTCCACGGGGCCTTTGCGCATGTAGGTGGCGGAGAGGCCATAAGCGGCGCTGGGCAGCAGAAAGTGCCCGGTGCTGTCCAGCAGGCGGATGGTGCAAGCCTTGCAGTTCATGGTCTGTGCCGTGTGCTCGCTGATCTTGTGCAGCACGTCCTTGGGATCAAGGCTGGCATTGATGGCCAGGGCCACATCACGCAGGGCGCGGAAATAATCCTGGGGCATGGAAGACCTCCTTTGGATGGGGTGACGCCTTCCCCGGCAGGCGTCGGTGATTGCCGTTGGCCGCCCCGGGCGCAGGCGCGTTACCGGGGATGACGGACGCGCGCGGGACGGCGGGGATGGGATAGTCGTCGGCCGGTCGCCCGGCAACGGGATATCCGGATGGGACATGCGGCGGGTTCCCGGCTGTGCCCCGGGAAAGGAGGTGGGAGGTCTCCTGTCCGGCATGCCTGTCCAGGCAGGCATGCCTCAGGCTCAGCTCTTGAACATGAAGCGCCGCATAGAAACATTAAGCACGATGCCCAGTAATGTGAAGTTCACTACCGTGGCACTGCCGCCGTAGCTGATGAAGGGCAGGGGGATGCCCACCACGGGCATGAGCCCGATGACCATGCCCATATTGATACATATCTGCCAGAAAAAGTAAAAGAAGACCCCCACGGCCAGCATGCTGCCGAAACGGTCCTTGGCCTGGACCACCGTGGAGAAGATGGACAGCAGGAACAAACAGAACAGCGTCACCAGGGCCACGCAGCCCACAAAGCCCCATTCCTCGCCGAATACGGCCAGGGCAAAGTCCGAGTGGCGCTCGGGCAGGAAGTTGAGCTTGTTCATCATGCCTTCCATGTAACCCTTGCCCCACAGCTCGCCGGAACCGATGGCGATGCGCGACTGCAGGATGTGGTAGCCCGCACCCAGGGGGTCGTCGCCGGGATTGAGGAAGGTGAGCACGCGTTGCTTCTGGTAATCGTGCATGAGCACGCACCACATGAGGGCGGCCACGCCGGGCACGGCCAGCAGGCAGGTGCCCAGCACATAGCGGCGCAGGCCGTGGAACAGGATCATGCCGCCCATGATGAGCAGCACCATCATGGCCGTGCCGAGGTCGGGCTGCTTGAGGATGAAGACCACGGGCACCAGCCCCACGGCCAGGACGGAAAAGAAGTTCTTCCAGCCCAGGGGCTGGCTGTCGCGGGCCAGCAGGCGCGCCACCAGGATGAGCACGGCGATCTTGATGGGTTCCGAAGGCTGGATGGTGAACAGGCCGAAGGAGATCCAGCGCTTGGCGCCGTAGAAGGTGGAGCCGACCAGGGGCACCAGCATCAGCAGCACCAGGAAGATCAGATAGGCGGGCCAGGCCAGATTGCGCAGCTGCCGGTAGTCGAACAGCGTGGCCAGCAGCATGCAGCCCAGGCCGCACAGGCCCCAGACCAGCTGGCGCTGGTAGAAGCTCTCGAAGGCGAAACCGGTCTCCACGCGGGTGCCGCTGGCGGAATAGAGGTTGGCCACGCCCGTGAAGTAGAGCAGCAGCATGCAGGCCAGCAGTGCCCAGTTGATATAGCCGAGAAGGCGCTTGTCCATGGGGCGTTCCTGTTGTCGTCAGCGGCGACGGCGCTTGGGGGGATCGTTGCTGTCGTTGGTCATGCCCGGCAGGGGGCCTGATACGGTGCCCAGCATCCTGCCGGCGGGCTGGGGCGCTTCCGGCGCCCTGTAGCCGGGCGCGGCGGTATCCGGCCCGAAAAGATATTCGTAGACTTTTTTGGCCACGGGGCCGGCCACGCTGGAACCGCCGCCACCGTGTTCCACCATGACGATGACCACATAGGTCTTGCCGTTCTTGCTGCCCCAGGTGGCGATCCAGGCATGGTCGCGGTGCAGGTAGGCCAGCTCCGCGGTGCGCAGGCGGCGGTCGTTGGCGGTCATCTTCAGTTTGGTCACCTGGGCCGTACCGGTCTTGCCGCCCATGTCGGCATCGTGGCGGCCCACCACCTTGGCGGTGCCGCCCCCGGCCGTGCGGCGCATGGCCTGGACCACGAAGCGCAGATGGCCCAGCTCGGCGGGGATGCGGCCGCGCACCTCGCGGGGGGCATCTTCCAGCAGCTGGGGCTTGAGCAGGTCGCCGCCGTTGAGCATGGCCGACACATAGACGGCCATCTGGATGGGCGTGACCAGGGTGAAGCCCTGACCGATGGAGGTGTTGAACGTATCACCGCGCACCCAGACCTGCTTGCGGTAGCGCTGCTTCCAGTCACGCGAGGGGACCAGGCCCGAACGCTCGTGGGGCAGGTCCACCCCGGTGGGGCGGCCGAAGCCGCATTGCTTGGCAAAGGCCGAGATCTTGTCGATGCCCAGGCGTTCGGCCATGATGTAATAATACACGTCGCAGGAGTTGATGAGCGACTGTTCCAGCGTCTGGCTGCCGTGACCGCCGCGCCGCCAGCAGCGGAAGATCTGGTTGCCCAGCTTGGTCTGGCCGCCGCAGAAGACGGTCTCGCGGGGATCCACGCCGTTCTCGAGGAAGAACACGGCCATGAGCAGCTTCCAGACCGATCCCGGCGGGTAGACGCTCTGGATGACGCGGTTCTGCAGGGGATAGCGCTTGCTGGTGCGCAGGGCTTCCCAGTCGCGGCGGGAGATGCCCGCGGCGAACAAATTGTTGTCGTAGGCCGGGGAGGTCACCAGCGCGCGCAGCTTGCCGGTGTCCGGCTCCATGACCACCACGCAGCCAGCCTCGCCGGCAAGGGCGTCCCAGGCGGCCTGCTGCAGGTCGCGGTCCAGCGAAAGGGCCAGCTCCTGTCCGGCGCTGGGGGCCTCGCTCAGGCTCTTGGCCAGCATGCGCCCGTGGGCGTCCACTTCCATCTGGTACAGGCCCTTGTGGCCGCGCAGGCGCTTTTCCAGCTCCAGTTCCAGACCGGCCTTGCCCACCAGATCGCCCATGGCCAGATCGGGATCTTTCTCCATCTCGGCGCTGTTGGCTTCGGCCACATAGCCGAGCACGTGGGCGAAAAGGTCTTTTTCGGGATAGTAGCGGTTGGTGCGGACCATGATCTCCAGGCCGGGCCAGTTGACCAGCTCGGCCTCGATGCGGGCCACCTGGCCGAAATCCAGGCCGGAGACCAGCGGCAGGGCCTCGAAGGGCTTGGTCTTGAAGCGGTCCTGGTTGTAGCGGTTCTGGAGCTGCTCCAGCGGCGTGTCCGTCCACTGGCTGATCTGGGCCAGGGTGGCGGGGATGTCCGGGCAGTCCTCGCGGATGATGGCCAGGCCGTAGGCCGTGCGGTTGTCGGCCAGGATATTGCCGTGATCGTCGAAGATGCGGCCGCGCGGGGCGAAGATGCGCTCCGTGCGCAGCCGGTTCTTTTGGGCCTGGGTGGTCATCTCCGGCCCCAGATGGAGCTGGAGGTACCAGAAGCGGGTGACGAAGACGAAAAAGAAGATGCCCACCAGCACCTGCAGGAGCAGGATGCCGCTGCGCGGCGGCTGGTAGCGTTCGCTTTCCACCTGTATGGTCAGCCAGGAACGCCAGTTCTTGCGCTTGCGGCGGGGGGCCTCCGTCAGGGGAGAGGCCGGTTCCGGAGCGGCAGAGGGGAAGATACGCCTATTCTTCGTCATGCGAACATGCCAGGGGCCGCGTGGCCGTCAGAAGCAACCAGGCCACGGGCAGGTAAAGGGCCTGGATCAGGCTCCTGTCCAAAAATTCCTGCGGATCGAAATGCACGGCATAGAGCGGGGAGAACAGCCAGCCCAGGCCGAAGCAGGCCCCGCCCAGGCAGATGGAGAGCAGCAGCACGAGGAAGAAGTTCCCCAGGCCCAGCAGCCAGCGCAGCAGGCGGTAGATCAGGCAGACCAGCGCGTACCAGACGATGGTGGCCCCGAAGGGGCTGGTGCCGATGCCTTCCTGCAGCAGGACGAAGAGCGGCAGCAGCCAGCAAAGGTTCTTGTAGTCCCTTTCCTGCAACAGGATGACCAGTCCCACCACCAGGGCATCGAGGCAGGGGACGAGGCTTTGCACGCAGATGCCCAGGGCCACGAAGCACAGCCACCAGAAGATGTTGCGCACGGCCTGCATGGGCTAGCGCTCCCTTTTGGGGGGCCGGGGCGGGCCCACAAAGTCCGGGGCGGGCTCGCTGGGACGCAGGGGCCGGTTGATGCCGCTGGGCTCCAGCAGCAGCACCTCTTCCAGACGGCGCACGTCCACCAGGGGCCGGGCCGTGACGGCCAGAAACTGGGTGGAGTCCGAGGGGGCCACGCTGTCCACGGTGGCCACAGGGATGCCCTTGGGATATTTGCCGTCCAGACCGGAGGTGATGAGGATCTCCCCGGCGGTCACCGGGGCGTCGCGTTCCACAAAGCCCACTTCCAGCGGCTGTTCCAGGCCCTGTCCGCTCAGGATGCCGGCCGAGCGGCTCTGCTGGGCGAACACGGCGATGCGGCTGCCCGGGTCGGTGATGAGCAGGACCGTGGCGGCATGGGGGCTGGCCCGCAGCACGCGGCCCACAAGGCCCATGTTGGTGACGATGGGGGTGCCGGGGCGGGCGCCCGAGGTGTAGCCCCGGTTGATGGTGATGCTGTCCTGGATGGCGTTGGGGCCCATGCGTCCGGCCAGGATGCGGGCGCCCACGGGCTTCCAGGCGCTGTCCACGGGCAGCTGCACCAGCTCGCGCAGCCGGGCCAGTTCCGCCAGATCTTCGCCGTGGGAGACGATGCGGGCCTGCAGTTCGGCCACCTGGGCGCGCAGGCGCTCGTTCTCTTCGCGCACGCCCACCAGATCCACATAGCGCCGCCAGGCGTCCATGACGCTGCCCTTGACGGAATCGAAGGTGCCCAGCACCGTGCCGCTCATCTCCAGGCCGACGTTGGCGGCGATGTCATCGAGCGTGTGCGTGCGCTGGTTCCAGGAATACATGCCCAGAAACAGCACCAGAAGGCCGCCCGCCATGAGGAGAAAGCGTCGGAATGTCACAGTGGCACCCGTGAGAGCAGCAGGAAAAAAAAGGACGGCCGTGCCGGAAAAAGGCGACGGGCCGTCCTGCACTTGCAAAGATTAGTCGATGCAGACGTCTTTGAGCACGTGGATGTTGTCCAGGGCCCGGCCCGTACCCATGACGACGGTGGACAGGGGGTCGTCCACCACGGTGATGGGCAGGGAGGTCTGCTCGCGCAGCAGCTGGTCGAGGCCCTTGAGCAGCGCGCCGCCGCCGGTCAGCACGATACCGCGGTCCACGATGTCGGCGGCCAGTTCCGGGGGCGTCTGTTCCAGGGCGATGCGCACGGCCTGCACGATGCTTTCCACCTGTTCGGAGATGGCTTTGCGCACTTCCTCGGAGGTGATGATGATGTTCTGCGGGATGCCCGTCACCAGGTCGCGGCCCTTGACCTCGATCTGCTGTTCGGGATCCATGGGATAGGCCGAGGCGATCTTGATCTTGATCTCTTCCGCCGAGGCTTCGCCGATGAGCATGTTATACTTGCGTTTGACATGCGTCATGATGGCTTCGTCCATCTTGTCGCCGCCCACGCGCACGGAGCGGGCATAGACGATGCCGGCCAGGGAGATGACGGCCACTTCCGTGGTACCGCCGCCGATGTCCACCACCATGTTGGAGGTAGGCTCCTGGATGGGCAGGTCGGCGCCGATGGCGGCGGCCATGGGCTCCTCGATGAGGTAGACCTCACGGGCACCGGCGGACTGGGCCGATTCCTTGACCGCACGCTTTTCCACCTGCGTGATGCCGGTGGGCACACAGACCATGATGCGGGGGCGAACCAGATGACGGGAATTGTGCACCTTGGTGATGAAGTGGCGCAGCATGGCCTCGGTCACCTCGAAGTCGGCGATGACGCCGTCCTTCATGGGACGGATGGCCTTGATGTTGCCGGGGGTCTTGCCCAGCATGCGCTTGGCGTCGGCGCCCACGGCCAGGACCACGGTGTTGCCGCGCGAATCTTTCTTGACCGCCACCACGGACGGTTCACGCAGGACGATGCCCTGACCCTTGACATAGACACAGGTGTTGGCCGTGCCCAGGTCGATGGCCAGGTCATTGGAGAACATTCCCAAGAAGAAATCCACAATTTTGGACATTACGCTAGCTTGCCTCGTTCTACTGGTATGCGTATGTTGCTGCCGGTCGTGCGGAGAAGGGAGGACGGAACCTGTGGGGGATGCCGTAAGGCTCCGGGCCGGTTCCGGCGGGAACCATGGCCTTGAAGGCGAAAAGCGCACGGCAGCAGACAAAACTTGTTCGGCTAAAATGGGCTTGAAGTCAAGCTGTTGCGGACACAGTACAAATTTTTTCTCCTGTCCGCGGCCCTGAAAAATCCGCTAAAAAGGCGTGAATCATGCTGCTTTGGCATACCCTGGCCACCTATTTCCGGCGCAAATACGGCGTCCGGGTGCAAAAAATTCCACTGGATGCGGGCGCCACCTGCCCCAACCGGGACGGCACGCTCTCCGCGCGGGGCTGCATCTTCTGCAACGACAGCGGCTCCGGTTCCGGCATGGGCCTGCGCGGTCTCGATCTGCGCGCCCAGTGGGACGCCTGGTACACCAAGTACACCACCACGGACAGCGACCGCCTGTTCATGGCTTATCTGCAATCCTTTTCCAATACCTATGGCCCGGCCTCCCGGCTGGCGCACCTGCTGGAGCAGGTGGCGGCCCTGCCCGGCTGCCGGGGCATCGCCGTAGGCACGCGGCCGGACTGCCTGGACGGGGAAAAGCTGGCCCTGCTGGCCGGCTGCGGGCTGGACGAGGTCTGGCTGGAGCTGGGCCTCCAGACCTGCCGGGACGACACCCTGCGCCGTATCAACCGCGGCCACACGGCGCGTCAGGCCGAAGAGGCCGTACGCGCCGCGCTGGATGCCGGGCTGCTGGTCTGCGGGCACCTTATGGCCGGGTTGCCCGGCGAGGACGAGAACGATTTCCTCGACGGTGTGGACTGGGCCGTCTCGCTGGGCATGCAGGGCCTCAAGCTGCACAACGTCTATGTGCCGCAGGGCACGGAACTGGCCCGGCAGTGGCGGGCGGGCGGCTACCGTCCCCTTGCCCGGGACGAATATGTGGACATGCTGTGCGCCGCCCTGCCGCGCATCCCCTCCACCGTGGTCATGCAGCGTATCCAGGCCGACCCTGCGCCGGGCGAGCTGCTGGCCCCTGCCTGGGCCCTGGAGAAACGCGGCGTCATCACCGACCTGCGCCGTGCCCTGGCCGCCCGCGGCCTCTGGCAGGGTTGCCGCGCCGATGCCGCGGAGGCCCGGCCGGAGTGGTACGGCGGATAGGGGACAGGAACGTTTTTTTGAGGGGCTGGGAACTATGGTGCTGTGACCGCGGTCTCCGGGAAGGGAAAGGCGAACAGACCGGGAGCGCCAGGCCATCGGGGAGATACCATGCGGGGCAGGCCGCCCCGCAGACAGGCAGGCAACGGGCCGTGCCCTTCCTTGCGAACGGGCGGGCTTTCTGGCATACTTTCTGCCTGCGGATTCCTGTGCGCGGGGCATCTGTTCCCCAAGGAGTATGACATGCAGCCAGAGCTTCTTCTTTTCGACATCGGCAATACCTGCATCAAGGTCGGTCTGGCCGACTCCCGGGGGGTGATGACCTCCTACAATCTGCGCACGGACCCCGCCCAGACCTCGGACAGTCTGGGCCTGACCCTGCTGGAGCTGCTGCGCCACGCCGGTGCCGAGCCCCGTTTCACGGCCTGTGTGGCTTCGTCGGTGGTGCCGGGTTTCGATCCCCTGTTGCGTGAAGCCGTCCAGCGCTATCTGGGCTGCCCCCTGTGGATGGTGCCGCAGGACATGCCCATCCCCCTGCAGAACCATTACGAGCGCCCGCAGGAAGTGGGCGCCGACCGCCTGGTGGGCGCCTATGAGGCGCGCCGTCTGCATCCCGGCCCGGAATCCCTCATCGTGGTGGACTTCGGCACGGCCGTCACCTTTGACTGCATCAGCGGCAATGCCTACCTCGGCGGCCTGATCTTTCCCGGCCCGCGCACGGCCATCTCGGCCCTGGCGCGCGAAACGGCCCAGCTGCCCCGCGTCAACCTGGACGTGGACGCCCTGGAGCCCGCGCCCGGCCGCAGCACGTCGGTGAGTATCCAGCACGGTCTGGTCTTCGGCTTCGCCTGCATGGTGGAAGGCCTGACGCAGCGCCTGAAAAAGGGTCTGCCCGGTGACTGTCTGGTGCTGGCCACGGGTGGCTTTGCCCCGTCCATCGCGCGCATCAGCCCCGACGTCTTCGATGCCGTGCTGCCCTCGCTCTTGCTGGAGGGCCTGCGCCGCCTGTATTACGAACGTCACCCCTATTGAGGGCCGTACCGGCCGTGCCGCCCCGTGCGGCAGTGGGCCCGGGCCTGCCGTCGCGCGCAGGGCCCGGAGGCCTCTCGTTGAGGAAGAAAGATTTTTGCGGCAGGGCTTCCCTGCCGCCGGACAATGGCCCCGCCACCGCCCGTGGGGGCGCAGCGGAGAAAACGACTCTTTCGCGCGGCGGAAGAATCAACCTTCAAAGGAGCGATTATGAGCAGCAGCATTGCGTCTGTGTATGCCCGCGAGATCCTGGATTCGCGCGGCAATCCGACCGTGGAAGTGGAAGTTTCTCTGGAGTCCGGCCACAGCGGCCGCGCGGCCGTGCCTTCCGGCGCCTCCACCGGCAGCCGTGAGGCCCTGGAACTGCGTGACGGCGGCAAGCGTTACGGCGGCAAGGGCGTGACCAAGGCCGTGGAGAACGTCAACAGCGAGATCGCTGACGCCCTGCTGGGCCTGGACGCCCTGCAGCAGGTGCAGCTGGACAACACCCTCATCGACCTGGACGGCACCGACAACAAGAGCCGTCTGGGCGCCAACGCCATGCTGGGCGTGTCCATGGCCTGCGCCCGTGCCGCCAGCGAATACCTGGGCCTGCCCCTGTACAAGTACCTGGGCGGCGTCAACGCCAAGGTGCTGCCCGCGCCCATGATGAACATCATCAACGGTGGCGCCCACGCCCCCAACAACCTGGACATCCAGGAATTCATGATCATGCCCCTGCGCGCCCAGAGCTTCCGTGATGCCCTGCGCATGGGTTCCGAGATCTTCCACGTGCTGAAAAAGCTGCTGGAAAAGGACGGCCACGTGACCAGCGTGGGCGACGAAGGCGGCTTTGCCCCCAACCTGAAGAACCACGACGAAGCTTTCAGCTACATCGTCAAGGCCATCGAAGAAGCCGGTTACATCCCCGGCAGCGAAGTGGCCCTGGCCATCGACGCCGCCGCTTCCGAATTCTATCAGGACGGCAAGTACGTGCTGAAGGGTGAGAACAAGACCTTCAACAATGCCGAAATGGCCCAGTGGCTGGCCGAGTTCACCAGCAAGTACCCCCTGATCTCCATCGAAGACGGCATGGCCGAAAGCGACTGGGACGGTTGGGGCATGCTGACCGCCAGCCTGGGCGAACGCACCCAGCTGGTGGGCGACGACGTGTTCGTGACCAACCCCTCCATCCTGGCTGAAGGCATCGCCGAAGGCGTGGCCAACTCCATCCTCATCAAGCTGAACCAGATCGGCACCGTGACCGAGACCCTGGACACCATCGAGATGGCCAAGGAAGCCGCCTACACCACGGTGGTCTCCCACCGTTCCGGCGAGACCGAAGACAGCTTCATCGCCGACCTGGCCGTGGGCGTCAACGCCGGCCAGATCAAGACCGGCTCCCTGTGCCGCTCCGAGCGCATGGCCAAGTACAACCAGCTGCTGCGCATCGAAGAAGAACTGGGCGACGGCGCCGAATTCTTCGGTCCCATGCTGGCGGAATACTACGCCCTGGACGAGAGCGAAGACTAACCCGGCGGACGCAGGCACGGCCTGCCGTCATCCGTATTCCCGAGGGGGCCGCAAGGCCCCCTTTTTTATGCGGCAGGGAAAGCTTGCCGGACAAAAGCGCCGCCTTCATCAATAGAAGGCGGCGCTTTGCATTTGGGGGAGGGGCGTCAGACGGAGCCCTTCTCCGTCGGAGGAGAGGCCTCCGGAGCATGTGGCTATTTCCGCTCCAGCTCGTGGGCATCCACGTAGGTGTCGAAGGTCTCCAGATCCATGGGCGGGGAGAAGAGATAGCCCTGTCCGTACTTGCAGTGCGAGGCAAGGAGCTTTTGCAGCTGGTCTTCGGTCTCCACGCCCTCGCAGAGGATCTCGATGCCGAGGCGGCGGGCCATGTCCACGAGCGAGGAAATGATGATCCAGACCGAGCGCTGCTTTTCCTGCCCGGGGGCCAGGAAGGCCCGGTCCAGCTTGATGGTGTCGAAGCCGAAGGAATGCAGCATGGCCATGGAGGAATAGCCCTTGCCGAAGTCGTCGAGGCTCAGGCCGATGCCCGCACGGCGCAGGGCATCAAGGGTGCGGATGAAGGCTTCTTCATCCAGCCAGGCCATGCTTTCCGTGACCTCCACATGCAGCAGGTGGGCGGGAACATCGTGGCGGGCCGCGATGCCGAGGACGGTCTCGACATAGTTGTCGTGGAAGAACAGGGCCTTGGACTGGTTGATGCTGATGGGGGGCACCTTTTTGCCTTCGTCCAGGTGGCGGCGTATCCAGGCGCAGACCGTATCCAGGACAAAGAGGTCCAGTTCGCGGATGAAGCCGTTCTGCTCGAACAGGGGGATGAATTCGTCGGGATAGACCATCTTCCCGTCCGGGCCCTGCCAGCGGATGAGGGCCTCGGCCCCGAGCAGTTTCCTGTCCGCAAGGCAGACCTGGGGCTGCATGAAGACGGTGAACTCCCCGTGTTCCAGGGCGTTGACCATGCGGTTTTCGATGTCGTTGGCCTTGAGCTGCCGGGCCCCGATGAGCTCGTTGTAGATCAGGAACTGCGAGCGGTAGCCGCCGGAAGCGATACTGGCTTCCGCCGTTTCGGCATAGAGCAGATAACGGGAGACGAAGCGCTCGGATTCGTTGATGTTTTTTCCCGCCCCCGACGTGGGCTGCGGTTCGTGTTCTTCCATGTCGGCGTCGTTGCGGATGACGTACACGCCACAGGAGAAGCTCACCGGGCGCTGGTACTGCTTGCGGGCCATGTCCGCGACGCTGAACAGCTCTTCCATGCGCTGGGTGAAGGTGGTCTCGTCAGGGCATCTCCAGAGCAGGAGATATTGTCCCGAGCCGCTGTAGGCGGCCAGTTCCCCCTGGCGGCTGCGCAGGGCGAACTCGCGGTTGCAGAAGCGGATCAGGCTGTCCCCGGTGCGCAGGCCGCAGGCCCGGTTGATGAGCTTGAGCTTGCGGATGTTGATGGTGGACAGATAGTAACGCCGCGGGTCCTTTTGCAGGATCTTGGCCGCATCTATAAGGAACCTGGCCCGGTTGGGGCCCTGCGTCACGGGATCGGTGAGCGCCGCCGCGCGGAGATCGGCCAGACGCCGCCTGTTGTGGCGCATGACGAGGAGCATGATCAGGCCCAGCAGCAGGCCCAGACCGCAGAGCGTCTCCACCAGGTTCCGGCGCAGGAAACGGCGGATGACGTCCAGCAGGGAATCCGGCGCGGCGGAAAGGAGCAGGGCGTCGATGGTGGCCGTGGTGGTGGAGGTGATGACCTTGTCCAGCACGGAAGTCACGAAGGGCGAGGCATGGGGCGAGATGCCCAGCGCCATGGGATACATGGCCCGGGTGGGGAGCAGCAGCTCGTCCTTGGGCGGATCGTCCTGGAGGGAGGCCGCAGGGTAGGGCCAGAGGTAAACGTCCACTTCCCCCTTCTCAAAAGCTTTGCGGCAGGCGTCGATATTGGGGAAGATCTTGGGGATGTCCTCGGGGTAGGCGCTCTGGTAGGCCAGCATCACGCTGCGCATCTCGCGGGTGAAGCCCACCGTGCAGGACTGGCCGGGGATATTTTTGTCATGGAGCCGGCCCACCACCGTGATGGGCGCGTTATAGAAGGTCCTGCCCGAAAAAATGTTCTGGCTGCGCAGGAAGGAAAGCTGGGGATAGACGTCGGGCATGATGTCCGCCGTACCGTCGGCCAGCGCCTTGAGACAGGCGTCATAGGAGGGCAGGGGAAGGAATTCGAAACGGATGCCGCTCTGGCGTTCCAGCATCTTCAGGAAGGCATAGAGGAAATTGCCCCCGTGTTCGGGGTCCATCATGTCCTGTTCGCGGCTGTAGGCCACGCGGATGGCGGGCTTGGTGGCCAGCCACCGGCATTCGGACCGGGTGAAGACCACGGGCACGTCCGAGGAGATGTTGAGATAACTGTCGTACAGGCGGGCCAGATAGGTGGGGTGGTTCAGCAGGATCTGGCGCATGGCCTCGTTGAGCGGGTCCATGATCGCACTGTCATCCTTGCGGGTGACGAAGAAGAAGGGGTCCGTGGAGATGGTGGCCACCACCTTGGTGCCCTTGCCCTGGAGGACGCCGTCCACATAGCCGTCGATGCGGCCTTCGGCCAGGGCCTGGGACATCTCGTTGCTTTCCTCGAAGAAGAACGACTCGAAGGAAAAACCGTTCTGGGCGGCAAAGCGCTTCATCACGTCATACTGGAGGGAGTCGGTGAAAAAGCCGATGCGCATGCCGTTGAAGGCTTCCAGATCCATGTAATGCATGTCGCTCATGCTGGAGACATACAGACAGGTGTTCTCGTATCCGGCACGCAGTTTGGAAAAGCTGTAGAGCCGGGAACGCTCGGGCGTGAAGCTGATGCCGCAGGAAAGGTCGATGGTGCCGTCGTCCAGGCGCTGGGCCAGCTCGTCGAAGCGGATCTTGACCCACTTGTATTCCCATCCCGTATAGCGCGAGATGGCCGTGAGCAGGGCCACGGCATAGCCGGAAAGGTGTTCCCCTTCACCTTCGAAAACGCCGTGCTGGTCAAAATAGCCCACACGGATGATCTTGGATGCTTTATAATTGGCGGCGATGTCTTCGGGAGAGAAAAAATGGAAAGTCGTCCTGTTCAGGGGCAGGCTCGTTTCCGCCTGGACCGGGGTTTTCCCGGAGGAGGCGGCGGCGAGAGCTCCCTGGGGAACGGGCAGGAGCAGGCAAAGCAGGAAAAGCAGCAAAGTTCGGAGCATGGTACGTTCTCACATCATGCCGCCGCATCGGAGACATGGCATCACGGCAGGGACTTCCCGGGGACGGGAAGGGCCGTTCAAAGTATGAATGTACAACGCATCATGCTCGGAGCGCAAGACGCTTCGGGGCCTATGGGTCAGGGATATCGCGGACTTGAGCTTGCCGCGCTCCCGGAGTATACTCCGCCCCTTCCACGCGCCGGCCCCGGCGCCAACGTCAGCCACGAGGTCGCCATGATCCTTATTGATGGAAAGCAGACTGCCCGCGACATCCGCGCGGAACTCAAGGCCCAGGTGGAGGCCGCTGTGTCGGCCGGCCGCCGCGCTCCCGGCCTGGCCGTGATCCTGGTGGGAGAAGATCCCGCATCGCAGGTCTACGTGCGCAACAAGGAACGTGCCTGCGCCGAGGCGGGCATCCTTTCCTTCCCCTACCGTCTGCCTGCCGATACCACGCAGGAGGCCCTGCTGGCCCTCATCGCCGAGCTCAACGGCCGTGACGACGTGGACGGCATCCTTCTGCAGCTGCCCCTGCCCAAACATCTTTCCGCCTCCGCCTGCCTGCTGGCCATCGACCCGGCCAAGGACGTGGACGGCTTCCATCCCGAGAACGTGGGGCGCCTTTCTCTCAACCTGCCCGGCATGGTCTCGTGCACGCCGGCGGGCGTCATCGAGCTGCTGCGCCGCTACAACCTGCCCACCCGCGGCAAGAAGGCCGTGGTGCTGGGCCGTTCGGACATCGTGGGCAAGCCCCTGGCCCTGCTGCTGGCCCGTCCCGGCGAATTCGGCGATGCCACGGTGACCCTGTGCCACTCCCGCACGCCCGATCTGGCGGCGGAATGCCGCAGCGCGGATTTCCTCTTCCTGGCCATCGGCCGCCCGCGCATGATCACGGGCGACATGGTCCGCGAAGGCGCGGTGATCATCGATGTGGGCATCAACCGTACGGACGACGGCCTGTGCGGCGACGCGGACTTCGAATCCGTGAGCAAGAAGGCCGCGGCCATCACGCCCGTGCCCGGCGGCGTGGGCCCCATGACCATCGCCATGCTGTTGAAGAACACCGTCCAGGCCTGGGAAGGCCGTGCGTAACGGCCCGCTCGCGGCATAAGCCTGACTTGTATTGGGGGAAGGAAGCATCCTGCGTCCTTCCCCTTTTTTCGTCCTGCCGGTCATCCCTGGCGGATGGGGCCTGTGCTGCTGCCTTCGGCACCCGTGATGTCCTGTCGTCTGCGGAGGGCCCGTCTTCCCTGCTGCCGGTTTGTCCGCAAGGCCGGAGGGGCGCTGCGGCGGACAGGCGGAGGAAGCTCTGTGTTGCAGGGCGGGACATGCCGGATGGCCTGCGTACAGTGCGGCACAAGACAAGGAACGTACTCTGGCCGTGGTAGACACGGCCGCGTCCCCGAAAGGCGGGACGCCGGCAAATAAGAAGGAAGGAGACGCATCATGCGCGTGATGATGGCCCTGCTGCTGGGCCTGTATCTGGTCGTGCCCGCGCGGGCGGCCGACGGCGGGCCGGTCCTGCTCCTGCCGGGGCTGTCCGGCCCGACGGCGGAAGAGGCGCCGGGCTACCGCTGTGCCGATTTTCTGGAAGAGGCGGGCCTCAGGCCGGAAGGGCTGGAATATCTTTTTTGCCGTCCTGCTACGGAACCGCGTACAGGACGCCGGACCCTCACGGCCCGCTATCGTGTGCCGGGGCCGCAGGCCGCTGCCGTGGAGACGGCCTTGCGGGAGCGCACCGGCATGGCCGCTCTGGAACGCCAGATGGGCATCTGGCAGCTGCCGGAAGGCGGGGAAGGTCGGTTCGTCCTGCGGCAGAGCGCAGGGGAGGGCAGGCCCGGCGGACAAATGGCGGGCACGTTTTTTTCGGTCCAGGGGCTACGGGACGGTCTTTCCGGGGATGGCACCACCGGCAGCGAGGCCGGCACGCTCCCGTCTGCCGGGCGCTCTGTCCCTGCGGCACAGGATGACGGGATGGCCGGAGCTGCCGGAAGCGTCGCGGAGGGGAGCCCGGCCGCTGTACCGGGTGCCGCAGCTAAGGAGGGGACGGCGGCCCTTGCGGACAGCGCTCCAAAGAAGGGGCCGTCCTGCACGGTAAGCATGGGAGAGGTCCCGCAGCAGGGGACGTTCGCACCACAGCGGGAAGACTGGGGAAAAGTGTCCTGGTTCGCGGTGACGGTGCGTTTGGAGCTGCCCCGGTAACTGGTGGCTCTGGGAGGTCTGTTGCAGGCGCGGGCCTGGGTGGTCTTTGGCATGCCCTGCGGGAAGGATGGAGGGCACGCACCTGGTACGGAACGCGAGCAGGGAGATGTTTGCGCGGTCACGCGGGACTGGTTCGCTTTGGGGGCTTCTCCGCGCCACAGGCACGTCCCTGTCTCTCTATCTATACGTGGCCAGTCCGTACAGGCCCAGAGACGGCACGTGATGCCGGAAAGGTATCGCAGAAAAGGTGGCCGTGCCTGTCGTGGTCGTGGCTGCTGGAAGGCCTGTCCCGTGCTGCCGGCGTCGGCAGACAGGGGCGGCAGACTTTCGGCAAGAGGCTTACTTTTGCCGGGGCGGCATCTCGGCCTTGATTTGACGCAGGAGCCGGCGCTGTTCCGGGGACCAGAGCAGGGGCTTCAGCTTGCGTGTCCAGGGCGAGGTCAGGCGGGCGAACATGCCCACCAGGACGGCCGAGAGCACGGTGCCTTCGCGCAGGCCCACGATGCTGCCCAGCACGGCAAGCCCGAGAAGGCACGAGGCCAGGACCAGCGAGCAGTCGAACAGGACCTTGATGTTGCCGAAGTTCTTGCGGGAACGTGCCGCGATGACGATGACCAGGCCTTCGCCGGGGATGACCGTGGCATTGCTCATGATCTCAAGACTGATGCCCGCGCCCAGCACGGCACTGCCCACGATGCACATGACGATCTGCCAGACATAGACGTCCGTGACCAGCGCGCCGGTGAGGTGCATCCAGAAGTCGATGAACACGCTGAAGATGAGCACGGCCGGGATCTGCAAGAGCTCCGCGATGCCCAGCCTGCGCCGGAGCAGGATGCGCTGGAGCAGCAGGAAGAGCAGGTTGCAGGCAAAGGTCGTGGTGCCCAGGGTCAGGCCAAAGATGGCGGCCAGGGTATAAGGCAGGGTCGTGATGGGGGTGGTGCCCAGGTGGGCCTGGGTGATCAGGGCAATGCCCAGGGCGTTGAAGAACAGCGAGACGGAAAGACAACCATACCGTTTGACGACATCCGAAGTTTTCACGATGGCCCCCTTGCACGCGGCATGTCCGGGAAACAGCAACCGCCCCTTCCCTGGACGGCTGCCGGGAGCTGCCTGCTGGTCTGCAGCATATCCACAGAGTAATCATCATGCCCGCATTCGCAAGGGCATCACGAATATCCATGAAATCATGGCTGTTATGGAAACACACCCCTGCTCCCACCGTTGGCGCGGTGGGGCAGGGGATGTATCCGGGGCATGCCTCGTGCTTCTGGAAAGGCTGCCTGAAGAGGGGGACGACCTGTAGGGGTGGGAGATCAGGCCGCCCCCCACCGGAAGGAGGACGCCAGGCCGGATGACGGATCAGGGACGAAAGGATGCCTCCGGCCTGGAGATGGATGCTACAGCAGGGCTGTATAGATACCGCTCATGTCGGCTACCGTCATTTCCTTGGGGCTGTGGGCCAGCAGGCGTTGCTGGGTCCGCAGGACGGCCTCTGCGAAAGGCAGGGCCTGGGAAGGCTCCATGCCGTAGGCGGACAGTCTCTTGAGCGGGAGGATCTTTTGCAGCAGGGCATCGAGGCTGTCCCTGCCGTGCAGGGCCACGTCCGTGTAGCCGGCCAGGATGAGCCGGATGGCTTCCGCGGAGAACATGCGGGTAAAGGGGCTTGCCGCGGTGGACAGGTAGGACTCCACGGCATGGACCAGGGCATCGAGCGAACTGGTGGCAAAGACGGGATAGGGCAATTTCTCCAGCAGCTCGGGCACCAGGACGGCATGACGTGCGTACAGGCTGTCGTGGACGAGACCCACCTTGATCCCGAGGCAGGTGCGGTTGATGATGGAGATATTGGTGACCTCGCTGCCCGTGCCGCAGGTGGTGGGCAGGATGATGAGTTCCTTTTCCTGCTTCAGTTCCTTGCAGTCAAAAACGGCACTGGTATCACTGCCGGCCGGAGCCACCGCCAGGACTTTGGCCACGTCGATGACGGAACCGCCGCCGATGGCGATGATGCGGCGGAAATCATAGCGGGAGGCCGCTGCCAGCAACGCGTCCACCATGGTGTCGCTGGGCTCTCCCTGGCCGTAATCTTCCAGAAAAAGCGCCTTGGCACGGCAGTCGAGACCGTCAAAAAAGGGTTTGAAGATATACGCGTTGCTGAGGACGAGGTCTTCCTCGCCGATGTCGAAGCCTGCCAGGAAGTCCTTGCAGGTGGGGAACATGTGGATGGTCGGTTTGCAGACGAACTGTTTCATTGCCGTTTCCGGCCCGGTGTTTCCCGGGCGATGGGTTAGATGGTTTCGGCTGTGGCCGTGGCCTGCCAGACCGCATCACAGATGCGCGTCCCGCCGTGGCAGTCGCCGATGCTGTGGACAGGCACGGCCATGCCGCGCAGGGCTTCGGCAAGCGCCGTACGGGGGCGGTAGCCCGTAGCCAGCACGATGCGGGAACAGGGCAGGTGCTCTTCGGCATGTCCCGTCCTGCACAGGACGGCTTCCCCTTCCCCGATGCGGTCGACCCGGCAGGAGGTCAGCGTCCTGATGCCGTATTCCTTCAGATGCAGGAGCATGACGGCCCGGGAACGGGGCTCGATGTCCATGCAAAGATCCTCGCGCATCTCTGCCACCAGAGGATGGCAGCCGTTTCGGGCAAGGAAGAGCGCCGTCTCGCAGCCGACCAGTCCGCCGCCGATGATGAGGACGTCCTGTCCGGGGGCGGGCCCCTGCTGCTGCAGGACCTGTTCCGCAAGAAGGAAACGTTCCGGTGCAAGCCCGGGGATGGGCGGGATGACGGGCTCGGAGCCGACAGCCAGCAGCACGATGTCCGGTGCCAGTTCGGACACCAGTGAGGGCGTGGCCTTGGTGGAGCAGCGGATGTCGGCGCCCAGATCCCGGGCCTGACGTTCCAGCCAGACGGCGTAGCCTGCCAGCTCTTCCTTGAACGGAGGCCGGGCCGCAAGAGGGATCTTGCCGCCGCAGGCGGCCTCTTTTTCCAGGACCGTGACCCGGTGGCCCCGCCGGAGTGCCGTACAGGCAGCCACGAGCCCGGCCGGACCGGCACCGACGATGAGGACATGCCGCGGGCTGGCGACCCGGCGCGGCAGGGGGCGGTATTCATTGCCCACACGGGGATTGACGGCACAGCAGATGTCGAGCCCGCGGGACAGGCGGCCGATGCAGCCTTCGTTGCAGCCTATGCAGGGACGGATGTCTTCCTCCCTGCCCTGCAATGTCTTGAGCGGCAGTTCGGGATCGGCCAGCAGGGCGCGCCCCATGACCACGAAATCGACCTTTCCGGCCGCGATGAAGCTGTCGGCCAGGGAAGCGGACGTGATCCTGCCGATGCCGATGACGGGCCTGGAGGCCTGGATGGCCTGGCGTACGGCTGCCGCCTTTTCGATATGCGTGCCCCGGGGCAGGGCCAGGGGCGGCGTCACCCACATGCCGCCTTCCCGCATGCCGGCCGTCACGTCGAAGGCGTCGATGTCCTCCCGGGCCAGGATGCGTGCTGCGGCCACGCCGTCTTCCAGCGTCAGGCCTCCGCTGACGGGTTCCGCCACACCGAGGCGCAGGATGATGGGGAAGTCCGGTCCGACAGCCGCCCTGACGGCCCGGATGGCCTCCACGGTGAAGCGGACGCGATTCTCCAGGCTGCCTCCGTAACCGTCCTGCCGGGCATTGGTGAAGGGCGAAAGGAACTGCTGGGGCAAATAGCCGTTGCCCGCATGCAGCTCCACGGCGTCGAAGCCCGCTTTCTGGGCCCGCAGGGCCGCGCCGGCATAGTCACGCAGGACCCTGTCGATATCTTCCTGCCGCATGGCGCTGGTCTCGTCATTGCCGAAACGGGTCACCGAGGGCGAAAGGAGCGGCAGGCCGGTCACGGCCCGGGAGGTCTGTCTGCCGGCATGGCACAGCTGGACGGCGATGCGGGCCCCCGCCGCGTGGACGGATTCCACCAGACGCCTAAGGCCGGGCAGCAGGCCGTCGTCATCGATACCGAGCTGATGCGGGAAGCTCTTGCCGTCGGGGCTGATGTAGGTGGCTTCCGTGATTAGGAGACCGGCACCGCCTTTGGCCCTTTCCTGGTGGTAGGCCACCAGCCTGTCGGTCACTTCGCCCCGGGTGGAACAGTAGTTCGTCACCATGGCGGGGAAGACGATGCGGTTGCGCAGTTCCAGCCGTCCCATGCGGGCCGGGAGCAATGTCGTATATGTCATGTTCGTTCCTTGACTGTATGGCCGGTCATGCCCCGGATGTCAGATGATGCGGTAGACGCCGGGGGCCACCTGGGGATGGCGTTCCGTGATGGCCGGGTCGTGTCCGGGCAGGATGTCGTCCGCGGATCGGGTCATCCGGCTGACGGTCTCGAGGGCCTGGAGGGCTTCGGTGACATCATAGTGGATGCCGCAGGGGGTCATCTCGCTGATGTTCCGGTAACGCGGGACGACATCGCTGCAGATGATCTTCGTCCCGCCTTCGGTCTCCACCGCCACGGACATCAGGCCGGGCGTATGGCCGCCCGTCCTCAGGCAGGTGATGCCTTCGCAGATCTCCTCGCGTTCATCCTGGACCAGATGGACCCGTCCGGAAAAATGCAGGTGGAGCAGATGCTCGATGGCCTTGAAGTTGTAGTGCTGCGCATAGGTCGTAAAGCGCATCAGGGGGCCGGTCACATATTCCAGTTCCTTCTGGTGCACATGATAGCGGGCATTGGGATAGAACTCGTCGCCTGCGTAGTGGTCCCAGTGCAGGTGCGACAGAATGACATGGCGCACGTCCTCGGGACGGACATTGATACGGTCGAGCAGCTCAAGGGGGCCTTCCTTGACCTGATAGGGGATCTTCATCTCGTCAAGGCATCGCTGGGTGAACGACTGGTCGACCAGGATGGGGCCTTCCTTTTCGTCCAGGATGCACCAGAAGAAGAACTGGGTGCACAGGGATTCCTTGATGTCGGGACGCATGTAGAAATGGTTGGTGATGACGACAGGCTTCTGGCCGGCGGTGAGGGCATAGATGGTACGGGATGACATGGCAAGGCTCCTTAGGCGTTGTGCAGGGGATGGCCGATGAGGTGCAGGGCGTTCTTGTGGAGCATGCTGTCCCGGGCTTCGTCCGAGAGCCCGAGGCGGCCGATCTGCTCCAGGGCCTTGTCCACATCCACGAAAGGATTGGCGCTGGAAAAGACGAAGCGGTCGGCAAGGCAGTCATTGGCGGCTTTGACATAAAGCTCGCCACCCGGTTTGTTGATGGACGAGGAAAAGTCCAGGTAGATGTTGCGGTGCCGCAGGCAGACGGCGATGGTCTCGCCGGCCCAGGGATAGCCGCCGTGGCTGACCAGGATGCGCAGGTCCGGGAAATAGGTGGCGACCTTGTCCAGGGCCGCAGGCGATGTGGGGCTCAGCAGGACGCCGGGCATGTGGGGCGACAGGCCCGCGGTGACGAGGAGCGGCAGGTCATGGTCGCAGCACAGGGCGTACAGCGGATAGTAGCGGGCATCGTCCAGAGCGCAATGGGCCATGGCCGGTTCGATGGATGCCCCCAGGCTGCGCCCTTCGGCAAAAGCTTGCCGCATGGCCTTGTAGGCCCGCATCCCCTTGTGCGGATCATAGCCGTAGATGCCGATGAAAAGGTCGGGGAAGGCCGCTACGCAGGCATCCACAAGCCCATTGGAGGAAGGGCTGGCATAGGTGCTTTCGATATCCCTGCCCGAGACAAGGGCCTTGCTGATGCCAAGCGAGGCCAGCTGGGCCGCACAGGCCGCAAGGGACTGGGTGGGCTTCCGGTCGAAGTGCGTGAGTTCGACATACTCCGCGTAGACCGGGTTGCGGGTAAAGGTCGCCATCCATTCGGGCGTATTGGGTCTGTATCTGCAATCGATGATGTTCATGGCCATTTCTCTTTACTTGAGGAAACCGATCATCTTCCAGTAGGGCACGAGTATCAGGGGGATGAAGAACGCGAAGGCCACCATTCGGATGGCGAAAGCGCCCATGATGTGGCGCAGGGTGACGGCGCCGCTCATGAAGGTGTACAGCAGGTAGCCGATCTCATAGGGGAAGAGCAGCTGGTCCAGACCGTACAGCAGGGCGTAGACGAGGGTATAGGGGTCCATGCCCAGGCTGACGGCCAGCTGGGCCAGCGGGCTGCCCAGGGCTCCGACGGCCGCCATGGGGGTCATCAGGAAGTTCACGATCACGCCCAGCACATAGGAGAAGCTGATGGCCATGACCGCGCCGCGTCCTTCGAACAGGGAAGACATGTGGGCCGAGATCCACTTGGGGATGTTCAGGTCCTGCGCCACGGCACCGATGGACATGCAGGCCGCCAGGAAGATGAGGAACGAAAGGTTGACCTTGCGCAGATCCTGCTCGGTAGCCAGGTTCATGCCGGGCATGAAGCAGGCCATGCCCACCAGGGCAAAGACGAACGCGCCGGGGAGATGGTGCCACTGTTCGGTCACGAAGGCGATGAAGCCGATGGACAGCACCAGGAAGATCTTGATTTCATCAGCGGAGACGGGCCCCATCTCCTTCAGGCGTTCCTCAAGGACGGTCTTGAGGGATTCTTCGTTCTGGAGCCGCTCCTTGCCGCGGATGATGAAGACCATCATGATGGAACAGGCCATGTAGAAGATGGAGAAGGGCGCCATCTGGATGATGAAGTCGACATACTCCACGGGAACACCGGTGGTGTTGGTGACGACCTGAAGGGCAAGAAGGTTCATCTCCGTACCGGTGATGCAGAACAGGCCGGGGGCGATGGCCGCCAGATAACCGCCCATGATCAGGGCCGAGGACATGCGGGAGCGGGTGTCCACGTTGAGGGCCTGGATCAGGCCCTGGGCGATGGCGACGAAGATGACCGTGCGGGCCAGGCCGGAGGGGACGAGCAGGGTCAGGATGATGCCGGCCCCCATGAGACCTATCATGGTCTTGGTGAAGGAGGAGCCCATCAGGATCATGCTGTGCAGGGCGATGCGCTTGCCGAGGCCCGTACGGTTGAGCACTTGGGCGATGATGAGGGCGGAGAAGCACATCCACGGCAGGAAGGTGCACCAGCTGGAGAAGGCGACGGCAGGCTTGGTGACAAAAAGCGCATACAGGAACGTGAGGATGGCCGCGACGATCGCGGAGGGCAGGATCTCCACGGCCCAGGCGATGACGGCCCACAGGGTGATCGCCAGGAAAAGCGGCGTCTTCGGGCTGGCGATCTCCATTTCCGGGACGGTAAAGAATACGATCAGGGGCAAGCCCAGGCTGAGAGCCCACTTCCACCAGTTACCTTGGACCATGATGACCTCCATTATAATATGCCGACAAGATTGGTTTTATTTTTTCTTTCGGTAGAACGCTCTTTTTTTCACTAACATCAATAAGCGTGCCATTTTAAAAAGATTATTAAAATCAGTATGTTATTAAAACGGAA
>OJQA01000032.1_pt1 | contig 90397 bp, 68 predicted proteins | sample 1598661 | NCBI WGS metagenome assembly OJQA01 (sample SAMN03922454, study PRJEB24848) | human gut metagenome | isolation source: stool sample | host: Homo sapiens | place: Germany | collected 2009-11 | reverse complement strand
AACTCAATTCTATCACTATATCTTTCCGCATTTCACTTTTTTGTAGTAACTTTGCGGGTGATGAAACCTATATTTACCATATTCAGTCTGGCGGGCCGGAGGTCTGTCGGACTGCGCAGGGGGCTGCTGGCGACAGGGGCTGCCCTGGTGTTGAGTTTGCCGCTGGCGGCACGGATGCCGCAGAAGGGGCTGGCCGAACAGATTGTGGAACTGACTACCCGCTGCCGGGCCCAGACGGGAGTGGCCGTCATCATGGGGCGTGACACGGTATGTGTGGGCAATGATACGCACTATCCCATGATGAGTGTGATGAAGTTGCCGCTGGCTGTGTGGGTGGTTGATTCGCTTCTGCACCACGGCTGTTCGTGGCGCGACACGGTGGAGGTTGATTCAGCCTCGTTGCTTCCCAATACTTACAGCCCCATGCGGCAGCAGTATCCGCGGGGAGGGCGTTTCAGCATGGAGCAGGTGCTGAACTACTCCCTGCAGCTGAGCGACAACAATGCCTGCGACTGGCTGCTGCACCGCAGCGGCGGGCCGCGGGCCGTAGAGCGTTTCCTGCGCCGGCGCGGACTGACGAACATCAGCATTCAATTTACGGAGGACGACATGCATGTGGATCCCCGGCGGGCTTATGGCAACTGGACCACGCCGCTTGAAATGGCCCGCCTGGTAGCCATGTTGCTCGAGCCGGGCCGCCTGACCGACGAAAGGGGGCAGGAATGGTTGCGCGGCAGTCTGCTGCAGTGTCAGACGGGGCAGAACCGGCTGGCGCGTCCGCTGGAGGGGACGGGGGCTGCCTTCGGCCACAAGACCGGTACGTCCGACCGCGACGCGCAGGGCCGGCTGACGGCCATGGCCGATGCCGGATTCGTGCGCCTGCCCGACGGGCGTACGTACGTGATTGTGGTGTTTGTAAAGGATGCCGCCGAATCTGACGCCCGTGTGGAGCAGCTCATGGCGGACGTGTCGGAACTGGTGTACCGCACCGTCGTTACCCGTGGCGGAATACGATAGGTGTGCGGGGCAGAGACGTATGGGAAAATAAAAAAAGGCCGGACCTTGTTGAAACAAGTTGCCGGCTTTTTTGTTTTTCCCGGCGTGCTGTTACGGCAAAGTACGGCCCGGTGTTCCGGGAGGGGGCATATACATAACATTCAGAGGGGAAGAAAACATCGCATACGGCAATGGTTTCTTCCCCTCTGAATGTGTATGATTGACAAACGGGACTTCGGTGCCGAAATCCCGTTTGTACGTGTCTTGGTTTACTGCTGCGGCAGCATGATGACGTTGGTGCAGTTGCCGTCCTTCAGGACGTGCTGCTTCATGAAGTTGCGGATGTCATCGTTGGTGATGCCCTGCAGGATGCTCTCGTAGTTGGTGTAGTTGTCGTTTTTCCATATCATCAGTTTCATGATGTTGTTGTTCCAGTAGCTGTTTGAAGTCTGGCTGTCCTTGTACACCTTCTGGAGGTATTCCTTGGCCTTCTGCATTTCCGAAGTGGTGATGCCCTTTTCGGCGATGCTGTTGATGTCGTCGCGGATGAGCATCAGGATGGAGTCGCACTTTTCGGGGATGAAGGGGCAGATGACCAGCAGGTTGTACTCGTTGTACACGTTGTTCAGGCTGGCGTCGGCCTGTACGGAGTAGGCAAAGCCGCGGTCCTCACGGATGGACTTGAGGTAGCGCTCGGTCAGGGCGCTGGCCGTGATGCTGCTGATCAGGTCGTTCTTCAGGTTGTAGTCGATGTTGCCCGTCCAGAGCTGTACCATAATGGCCTTGGGGGTTTCCATCTTGCGGGTGAAGCGGTTGTTGACTTCGCCGCGGTCGTACGGATAGTCAAATTTTTCGAGCTTTTCGCGTTTCTTTACCTTGGGCGTAGAAGCCAGGTAGGTCTCCACCATCGTGCGCAGTGAGTCAACGTTGATGGCACCGGTGAAGAAGAAGTCGAAGTCGCCGGCCGACTGGAAGCGCTCGGTGTAGAGCTGCTTGATGCGGTCGTAGCTGGCTTTTTCCAGGTCGTCCTTGGTGATGCTGGCCATCAAGGGGTTGTGCTTGCTCATGTAGTTGCGCAGCGAGTCGCTGAAAGCCTGTTCGGGCACCATTTCCTTGTTGTCGAGCGTAGCGCGCAGCGAGGTGATGGTGCGGTCGTAGCTCTGGCGGTCGTCGTAGGGCTTGCCAAAGTGCAGGTAGGTCAGCTCCATCATGGTGCGCAGGTCCTTGGGCGTACAGCTGCCCACGATGTTGTCGGTGTGTGAACCTACGATTGAGGATACCGTAGCCACCTTGCCGGCCAGGGCCTTTTCGAGTTCGGTAGAGCTGAAGTTACCCCATCCGTTGGCGGAGATGACCGAGTTGAAGAGGCGGGCGTTGGAGAGGTCCTTGCTGTCGAAGTAGCTCAAACCACCCATGCTGACGGCATTCATCTCGATGGAGCTCTTGTTGAAGTCCGTCACGCGGTAGTACACGCGGGCACCGTTGCTCAGCGTCCAGCAGGTGTAGCCCATGGGGGCCTTTTCCTCCTTCACAATCTTGCCGGGTTTGGGCTGTGCGGGCAGCAGGGGTTCCTGTTTTACGTTGTCCACGTAGGGTTTCAGGTCGGCCTTGCAGGCAGCCTCGAAGGCTTCTTTCAGGCTGGCCTCGGTGGGGATGCTGACGCCTTCCTTCTCCGGATAGGTGGCCAGCACAACCAGGTTGGTGTCGGTGTGGGCCATCAGGGCCTGGCTGAAATACTGGTTGACGGCCTCGAGCGGAATGTTGGGCACGAGCTGCTGCTTGATGGTGTAGTAGGTGCTGATGGAGGGGATGGCCGACTTGTTGAGGAAGTGGTCAACATACTGGCTTACGTAGAAGCTGTTGTACTGCTTGTCGCGGTTGTGATAGAGCGCTTCCACCTGGCTCATGTAGTCCTGCTTGGCGCGGGCGTATTCCGTAGCCGTAAAGCCGAACTTGCGGGCGCGCATCAGTTCCTCTACCACGGCTTTCATGGCAGCGGCGTCCTGACCGGCCTTGGGGTTGAATTCGGCCAGGAAGGCGTCCTTGGTTTTTGAAATCAGGTATTGCTCGTCCCCGCAAAAGGCCGAGATGTACGGGCAGTTGGGGTCCTGACCCTTTTCGTTGAGGCGGGCGTTAAGCATGGAGAGGGCCATGTAGCGGAGCACGTCGTTGCTCATTTCCCCTACGGTACCGCGAACAAAGTCGGGCAGCACGTCGTGCTTGAACATTATGTCAATCACCGGCTGCTGCAGCTCCTTGTCCTTGTCGACAATGTAGATAGGCGTATTGTTGTCGGGCACGGGGTAGAGCTCGTAGGGTGCCGGGTTCTTCGGCATCTGGATGGGTGAGAAAATCTTCTTGATGGCCTCTTCGGTGCGGTTCACGTCGATGTCACCCACCACGATGATGCCCTGCAGGTCGGGACGGTACCACTTTTCGTAGTAGGCGCGCAGCTCCTCGGGCTTGAACTTCATGATGACCTCATCGATGAGTCCGATGGGGAAGCGGCGGGCGTAGCGTGAGCCGGGATAGAGCTTTTCGAGGTTACGCTCGTAAAGACGCATGAAGGCGCTTGAGCGCATGCGCCACTCTTCGCGGATAACGCCGCGCTCCTTGTCGATTTCCTTGGTGTTGAGCGTCAGGCCGTCGCTCCAGTCGTGCAGGATGAGCAGGCAGGAGTCTACCACCGAGGTGCGCTGTACGGGCACGTTGTCGATGTTGTAGATGGTGTTGTCGGTTGAGGTGGCGGCGTTGAGGTTTTCGCCGTATTTTACGCCGATGCTCTCCAGATACTTGATGAGGGCGTCGTCGGGGTAGTTCTTGGTGCCGTTAAAGCACATGTGTTCCAGAAAGTGAGCCAGACCGCGCTGCGACTCCTCTTCCTGAACCGAACCCACCTGCTGCACGATGTAGAAGTTGGCCCGGTGTTCGGGCAGCTCGTTGTGACGGATGTAATAGGTCAGGCCGTTGGGCAGCTTGCCGATGCGTACGGCCGAATCCTGGGGCACCTGGGGCAGGTTGGCTCCTGCTGGTGCCTGAGCCTTGAGTGCGGCCGGCATGGCCAGCAGGACAAAGGCTCCCAGTAATGTTCGTAATTTCATCATGTCTTTTTTTTTGAGTGATTTTTGATGTTGTGAATATTGTTTTAAAATTTGATTTGGTAAACGTTGGTCTGCCGCAGGTTGAATCCCAGGCTGCGGTAGAGGCGGTTGGCGGCTTCGCGCTCGGGCCGCGAAGTGAGTTGTACGGCGTCGGCACCCAGGCGCCGGGCTTCGCCGATGAGGTGCTCCACGAGGCGCCGGCCCCATCCCTGTCCGCGCAGACTTTCGTCGACTACCACATCGTCAATCCAGGCCTTGCGCCCCGTGAGCAGAGGCGTGAAACTCAGGGTGGCCGTGCCCATAATGGCGCCTTGCGGGCGCTTCAGGGCGTAAAGGCAGGCGCAGGGTGAGGCCAGCAGTTCGTTGATTTGTTCTGTGCAGTCGGAACACGGACGGCCTTGCAGCTGTTCGCGCAGGGCGGCCAGGTCGGCAGCTTCAACGGGCGAGCAGTGGCTCATGCGGGTCAGTTGCGGAACACCGCCGTCGGTCAGGCGGTTTAGCAACTGGCTGACACTCAGTTGAAAAATGGGGTGAATCAGGTTGGGAGCAATTTCCTGCAGCGGTTGCAGCACAAAAAGGCGGCGGTGAAGGCGCGGATGCGGCAAAACCAGTGGGGCTTCGGAATTGTTCACACAGCAATGGTCGAGCAGCAGCAGATCGATGTCGATGAGGCGGTCGGAAAATTGCAGGTTATGGCTTTTGGTAAGCCGTCCCAACTGCTTTTCTATGGCTTGCGTGCGGAAAAGCAGTTCGTCGGGCGAATATGAAGTCTGAAAGGCAGCTACGGCATTCAGAAAGGTATGTTCTGAAACAAAACCCACCGGTGCTGTTTCATAAAAATGCGAACGGCTTAAAAGTTTTCCGACTTCGGCCTCCAGAAGTCGGAGTGCCGAAGTCAGGTTTTCTGCTTTGTTCCCCAGGTTGGAGCCTAAAGCGATATATACAGTTCTTTCCATTAGTCGATGATGAGCATGGCGTCGCCGTACACGCCGAAGCGGTAATCCTCTTGCAGGGCTACTTTATAGGCATTCATGGTGTTTTCATACCCGCCGAAAGCAGAGGTGAGCATCAGCAGGGTGGAATAGGGCAGGTGGAAGTTGCTGACCATGGCATCGGCTACGTTGAATTCGTAGGGCGGGAAAATAAATTTGTTGGTCCAGCCGTCGTATTCCTTGATGCGGTGGTTGGTACCGACGCAGGCTTCCAGGGCACGTTGTACGGTAGTACCTACGGCCACTACCTTGCGGTTGTTTTCCTTGGCGTTGTTGACCATCTGGCAGCATTCGGCACCTACGTGAACTTCCTCGGAATCCATCTTGTGTTTGGTCAGGTCTTCCACGTCGGTTTCGCGGAAGTTGCCCAGGCCGCAGTGGAGCGTAATGAACGAAAAGTCGATGCCCTTGATTTCCATGAGCTTCATCAGTTCGCGTGAAAAGTGCAGACCGGCAGCCGGAGCCGTAACGGCGCCTTCGTTTTTGGCAAAGATGCACTGAAACTGTTCCATGTCTTCCGGTTCGGACTCGCGGCCTACAAACCGTGGCAGCGGGGCCTCGCCCAAAGCGTAAAGCTGGCGCTTGAATTCGTCGTGGTCGCCGTCGTAAAGGAAGCGCAGCGTGCGGCCGCGGCTTGTCGTGTTGTCAATAACTTCAGCTACAATGGAGTTTCCCTCGCCGAAATAAAGCTTGTTGCCGATGCGGATTTTTCGTGCAGGGTCAACCAGCACGTCCCACAGGCGCAATTCCTGATTAAGTTCGCGCAGGAGGAACACTTCAATGCGGGCACCGGTTTTTTCCTTGTTGCCGTAAAGGCGGGCGGGAAATACTTTGGTATCATTAAAGACAAACAAGTCGTGCTCGTCAAAATAGTTCAGGATTTCCTTGAACATCTTGTGCTCGATTTCACCTGTTTTGCGGTGTAGAACCATCAGACGGCATTCGTCGCGGTGTGGAGCCGGATATTTGGCGATTTTTTCTTCTGGAAGTTTGAATTTGAATTGAGAAAGTTTCATGGTGCAGCATTTTAGTGTGGCCGTTCCGGCTGATGAGGCCGGAATCATGCCGGTTGTGTTATGATATATTCTGTTGTCGGGCAGCCGTCAGTCATCTAATGTGGTTTCTACGGTCTGCTCGTTGAGCCAGGTTTCAAACTGGCTCAGCTGGAAGCAGTGTTCCAGCGTATATTGTCCGACTTGGGTGCGTTGCAGGGCTGTCAGGTGAGCACCGCTTCCCAGGGCCTGTCCGATGTCGCGGGCCAAGGCGCGTATGTAGGTGCCTTTGCTGCAGGCTACCCTGATTTTGATGATGGGCAGGCGGCAGTCGAGCAGTTCGATGTGGTCAATATGTATGGTTTTGGCCTTCAGTTCTACGTCTTTTCCCTTGCGGGCAAGGTCGTAGGCCCGTTTACCCTGAATCTTGCAGGCTGAAAATGTGGGAGGTACCTGATTAATATCGCCTTCAAACTGCTTGAGTACGCGGCATACGTCATCTTCGCTGATATGGTCGGTCGGATAAAGGGCGTCAATGGAGTGTTCCAGGTCGAAACTTGGGGTTGTGGCGCCCAGACGCAGGGTAGCGATGTACTCTTTTTTTCCGGCCTGCAACGTTTCGATTTGTTTGGTGGCGCGGCCCGTACACACCAGCATGACGCCGGTGGCCAGGGGGTCGAGGGTGCCGGCGTGTCCTACTTTAATCTTGACGCCGTCCATGCGCAGTGTGAGCAGCCGCCGGATCTTGGCGACCATCTGGAACGAAGTCCAGCCATAGGGCTTGTCGAAAGCCAGTATTTGTCCCTTCAGAAAGTTCATGCGCGAATCAGGCCATTTTTAGGTCGATGCCGCAGGCCAGGCATACCAGGATAACAACTCCTACAATGATGCGATACCAGCCAAAAGCGCGGAATCCGTAGCGCGACACGTAGTTGATAAAAAATTTGATGGCCGCAATGGCTACGACAAAAGCTACGGCCGAACCTACCAGCAGCACGGTCAGGTTGTTGCCCTCGGTGAGCAGGTTGCCGCCGCCGTTGCTGATGAGGTCATACACTTTCTTGCAGGTGGCGCCCAGCATGGTGGGGACGGCCAGGAAGAAAGAGAATTCGGCTGCGGCGCGGCGCGTGAGCCGTTGCGACATACCGCCTACGATGGTTGACATGGAGCGCGATACGCCCGGAATCATGGCGATACACTGGATGCATCCGATAATAAAGGCGCGCTTGTAAGTAAGCGGCGTGTTTTCGGAGCCTTTGTTGAAAATCCTGTCGCAGTAGAGCATGAAGATACCGCCGACAACCAGCATGACTGCCACCAGGGTTACGCTGCCCAGGGCTTCGTCGATGGCGTCGCTGAAAGCTGTGCCGAGGATGACGGCCGGAATGATGCCCACAATGAGTTTGAGGTAGAAGCGCCAGATGGCACCCCACCACGTGTGGCCTTCCTTCTTGGCTGAATCGGGATAGAAAAAGCGTCGCCAGTAGAGGATAATGACGGAAAGGATAGCGCCAAACTGAATGATGACGTCAAAAGCTTTGACAAAGTCGGTGCTTTCTACGCCCAGCAGGCTTTGGGCAATAATCATGTGGCCCGTAGAGGATACGGGGAGAAATTCCGTCAAGCCTTCAACGATGGCGATGATAACGGTTTGTAGCCAGGTCATGTTCATGTTGTGCAGGGGTATTATTGTTCGTTTTCAGGGGTTTTGTGCGCCGGTTTGCGCAGAATGGCGTAAATCATTGCCAAAAAGCCTATCAGACAAACTACCGGTGCAACCTTGATGCGCTGGGCGTTGTAGACTTCGGGGTTAAACTGTGTTTCGGTAGAGGTTCCGCCCGCCATCAGGATGAATCCGATGATGACAATGGCCATGCTGACGCCCAACAGAATGAAGTTGGTGCGGTCAAAAGCAAAGTTTCTTCTGTCCTTTTCCATTATATTTTGCTTGATATGATTTTCTGTATCGGTCTTTATGAGAGAATGAGGCGTGAGGTGTCCATGCGCAGGAACTTGTTGACTGAAATCAGTGCGCAGAAGAACGTCAGGATGATGCCGAACACCACTACCGTGCCCATGGTGGCTGCCCATACTTCAAAGGTAATGAGTGATTGCAGGTCGGGTTCCCATTGCAGCATGCTGATGATGCCGGCATAAAGTACGCCGTCGGCCAGAATGGCTGAAATGATGCCGATGGTCAGGGCGCGCAGCAGGAACGGGCGCCGGATAAAGCTCCAGCGGGCGCCTACCAGTTTCATGGTCTGTATGGTGAAGCGGTGGGAGTACACACTCATGCGCATCACGTTGTTGATGAGCGAGAAACTGACAAACACAAGCAGAATGGCTACGCCGAGCAGAATCATACTGATTTGCTGGATATTATGGTTGACGCTGTCCATCAGGTCCTGCGGATAAATGACGTCGGTCACGCCCTTCTGCTGCTTGATGTAGGGCATGTAGCGGTCCAGACTGTCACGCGTGGTGTAGGGGGCTTTCAGGTGAATCTCAAACGAAGCCGGTATGGGGCTGGCGCCCAGAAATTCCGTCGGGTCGGTACCCAGGGCTTCAGCCTGCTCGCGGGTGGCCTTTTCCTTCGAGCTGTAACTCATTTTCAGGGTAAAGGGTTCGCGGTAGAGCTTGCTGGCCAGGGCCTGTGCCTGATAGGGCCGCAGGCTGTCGCTCAGCAGAACCTGCACCGTGAAGTTTTCACGCAGGGAGCGGCTCAGGTTATTGCCCAGCGTTACAAAAAACATGACAATGCCCAGCAGGATGAGTACTAAAGTGGTGCTGATACATGAAGTAACGGCGCTCATTACGCCGCTGCTTCTTCTTTTTTTGATGCGGTTAGCCATTTTTTTTCTTTTTCATCACATAAATAATCGAACTGCTTAACTCGGGTCGGCCGCCGGCCTTGAAATAGCACTTCAAACCGGTACTCATGCCTTGCACAAAGGCATTTTTTGTGCCGGCGTAGCGCTCGGAAAGGATGGATATGAAAAAAGCATCAAGCGGCATGGCCTGCATCTCGAGCATTTTAAAGCCGTGGCGGGCGGCAATGGTATGTACGTTTTCAGAATTGAAGTGCCACAGGTGGCGCGGCACGTCGTAGGCAGCCCAGTGGGTGCCGTAGATGCTGCCGTCGGCCGATTCAAAGTTGGGTACAGCCATGATGAATATGCCATCAGGCTTGAGCAGACGGTTCACCAGCTCCCATTCGTGGTCGAGCTGCTGCACATGCTCCATCACGTGCCACATGGTGACGGCGTCAAATGTGGCGTCGGGTATGTTTTCCAACTCTTCGGGGCTGACCAGATGGTCTATGTTGAAGTGCTGCTGTGCAAAACGGCGGGCGTTTTCGCTCTTTTCGGCTGCGGTGACGTTCCAGCTTATTTTCTTCATTTCGTGGGCAAAGTACCCCGTGCCCGAACCGATGTCGAGCAGATGTCCGCGCTTGAGTTCCGTGGCGCTGGTGACGAGGTTGCGCTTGCGGCGCAGCATGAAGGTGCGCGCCCAGTGGTATATCTTGTTCATCAGCCCCCGGCGGGTGTCTGAATGCGAAATATAGTCGGGAGAGTCGTAATAGCGTGCATTGACCGACTCGTCGGGAAAGTTCTGCGTAAAGCGGAAACGGCAGTCCCGGCACTTCCATATTTTAAATGATTCACCTGTGGCGTAGTGGTCCACACAGGTGCCGGCTTCTTCAAGGTGTTGGCTGCCGCAAATCGGGCAGGTATCTATATGAATAATATCCATACAATCGCGAATTTGCTACAAAAGTACTACAAATATGACGGGGCATTGACAAAATTAAAGATGTTTAACATGTCAGGCATGTCCCGCAATGCCGGTTTTTGCGGTTGGGCCGGGCGGGGGGTTAAATCAGATGTATGGAGTTGGGGTCAATTTCCTTGACGGCTTCCTTTTCAGCATCGTCATAGAGTTTCTGGATTTTTTCGGCATAGTGCTGGTAGACCACGGCGCGTTTTACCTTCAGGGTGTTGGTCAGTTCGCCGTTTTCAACGCTGAAGGGTTGGGGCAGTATGATGAAGCGTTTGATGCGCTCGTAGTTGGCCAGATCCTGCTGCAGGGTGTTGATGCGTGTTTCGATAAGGGCATATACGGCGGGGTGCGCACACATTTCCTCGCGCGACTTGAAACTCATGCCGCGCAGGTGCACATACTCTTCCAGCAGCTGGTAGTTGGGCACGATGAGGGCCGATACGAACTTGCGCTTGTCGGCTATGATGACGGCCTGCTCAAAGAGGCGGTCGACCACCAGTTTCGTTTCAATCATCTGGGGGGCGATATATTTGCCGTTGGAGGTTTTGAAAAGGTCCTTGATGCGCTCTTTAAGGAAGAGTTCGCCGTTTTTCATGTAGCCTGCGTCGCCCGTGTGGAACCACCCGTCCTTGTCGATGGCGTGGCGGGTGATGCTTTCCTTCTTGTAGTAGCCCGGCGTGATGGTCTTGCCGCGCAGCAGGATTTCCTCGTTGTCGCCGATGCGCAGCTCGAGGCCTTCAATCAGGCGGCCCACTGACCCTACGGTGTAGGGCATGCCCAGAATGTCGCACGACACGGTGGCGGTGGATTCCGTCAGGCCGTAGCCTACCACCATGTTGATGCCGGTGGCGTGTACAAACTCCTCCACCACGGGCGGCACGGCGGCTCCGGCGGTTGGGAAAAAGTTGGCCCGCTCCAGGCCCAGCGTCTTGCGCAGCAGCTTGATGACGGTACCTTCATAAAAGCGGTAGCTCAGGCTCAGGCTCAGCGGCACGTGTTTGCCGGCGGCCTTATAGCGGCTGTAGCGCTTGCCCACCTCAAGGGCTTCCTTGATGAGGCGGCGCTCAATGAACGAGCCTTTTTCTATTTTTTCGAGTACGCCGTGGTACACCTTCTCCCAGAAACGCGGCACGGCCGACATACACGTGGGGTGAACCTCGCGCATGGACTGCAATACGTCCTGCGGCACCAGATTGACGGCCATTTCGGCCCCCTCGGCCAGGCCCAGATAGGTCCAGGCGCGTTCAAAAATATGGGTAAAGGGCAGGAAGTTCAGAAACACGTCCTTTTCGCTCAGCGGCAGCACGGCGTCGTTGGCTGCCAGTCCGGCGTGGTACATCTCGTGCGTAATCATCACGCCCTTGCTGTCGCCCGTGGTGCCGCTGGTGTAGAGGATGTTGGCCAGCTCGTCAAACTTCTGCACGGCCGAGCGCTTGTCCACCTCTTCCTGATACCGGCTGTCGGCCAGGGCCAGGAATTCGTCGAAATAGAGCGAGAGGTGGTCGTTTTCGTGCTTTACGACCTTGCGGTCAAAGATAATCATGCGCTCCAGCGTGGGGCATACGGGCAGCACGCGGCGTGCGGTGTCATACTGCAACTGCTCGCCTACGAAAAGCAGGCGCACTTCGGCATCATTGACCATATACTGCACCTGGGCGGCGCTGCTGGTGGCGTAGAAGGGGATGGTAACGGCGCGCACACCGTAGGCCCCGAAATCAACCATCAGGCTTTCGGGCTTGTTTTGTGAAAATATACCCAGGTTTTCCTGTACGCTTGTGCCCAGGGCCAGCAGCGCACGTGATACGGCCGACACTTTTTCGGAAAATTCGGTCCAGCTGATGGGAATCCATTTGTTCTGATCGTAGTCACGGTAGCTGAGGGCGGTTTTCGAACCGTATTGGGCAGCTTGCTGATGGATGAGTTGCGAGAAGTGGCAGTTGTTTAGCATAGTATCGCTTTTTATGGCCTTTGTAGAGTCCGGAACGGGCTTTCCTGAGGCGTGCTGTTTTGGACAAAGATACGTATAAAAACTGAAAATATGCCATAAAATTTAAAAATCTGCCGGTCTTGTTAAAAAAAATAACCGCGTGTTCTGCGGCCTTGCCCGAGGAGGGAAAACAAGGCGGCTCCGAAGCGGGAAAAAACCGGCACCTGGAAATTTTTGGCCGGCACTTTGTTTCTTTTACTTCCGGCCTTTTTTCCGCAAGGTGCAGAGGGAGGGAAGGACATGCGTCATTTTCTGCCCGGGGGGAGGCAGGGTACCCCCTGAACGCAAGCATGGCATGCAACTCACGGCCGCCGGGCGCGTGGTTTGCATGCCATGCTGAAATGCTTGGGCTTGCTGAGGGCTTACTTCAGGTAAACCTTCTTGCCGTTAATGATGTAAATGCCTTTTGAGGGGTTGCTTACGCGGCGGCCGCTCAGGTCGTAAACCGCGTTGTCGGCCGGAGTGAGCGTTACGTTGTCGATGCCTTCGGGCACGATGCCTACTTCTTCAAACTCCAGACGTGAGCCGTTGTCCTTGGCAGCGTTTTCGCTGACCCAGTAAGCCACTACGTTGTCCACACCGCCGAATTCGTTGATATAAACGTTTTCCGAGCCTTCCAGCATCAGGCTGTAGCCCGTGCCGTTGCGGCTGAGGCGATAGGCTGAAGGCGTTTCGGTCAGGTAGGGGTAGAACACGATGTTGCCTACGGAGTTCTCCACGTCAGAGGAAAGGGCTGAGCCCAGACCCATGGCAGCACCGTAAGCACGGCAGTAGAGATAGAATCCGTTGATGGTGTCGCCCGTTACGGTCCAGAGGTACAGGTCGTTGTCGGCCGGTTCGCCCGTTACGGTGATACACGGCTGTGTGGGGTCGTCAGCATTGGCGGCAATGTATTTTCCGCGCAGCTTGATGTGATACCACTTGGTCTGGTCGGCCGGGAACTGGCCGTCAACGATGGTAGCCGGTTCAAACGGCAGGCCGAACTTGAAGTAGAGCGTAATGACCGAATCCTTTTCGGCTACGTATTCTTCATATCCCTTGGTAACGAGAACATAGAGTCCGTCGGTCGGGATAGGCATGGTCAGTTCGGTGCCTTTGGGAGTGAGCAGCGTGTCGGTCTGCAACAGCTTGTCAGTGCCTTCCTCCAGCATCTTGATGATGGTGGTGCGGTATTTGGCGTAGACCACAGTAATGGGGTCGGTATTTTCTACCACGTAGTGTTCGAATTCCTTTGACTCCAGGGTGTAGTTTTCAGGAGCGGCCGGCAGTTCGAGTTCCTCGCCCAGTGCGGCTTCTACGGTAATGGTGTCAATCGGGTTCATCTGCTCGTCAACGCGGCGCACGTCAATGTTCACCCATGTCAGGTGGGGGTTGTAGGCCTCAAAAGTAATTTTTGAGCCGGCGTCGGAAGTGGCGTTGTCGCTAACCCAGAATTTCAGTACGCCCTGTGCGCTGAAGTCGTTCCAGTAGGCGTTGGTCACCTCGTCTGAAGCGGCACGGAACAGGTAGGCATTGTTCTGGTAGGAAAGCAGGTAGGATGAGCCTTCGCCTTGTTTCAGATTGATGTTGCCGGCATTGGTGGGCGCGTCGTTCTGCAGCGCATAGGTTGTGCCGGTGGCGCGGTTGTAAACCTTGAATCCGTTGCGTGCGTCGCCTACAAAGCACCACAGGTATTTGTCCTCATACGGTTTGGCCGGTTTTTCGGAAACCAGGCTTACTGTGCTTGATTCTTCACCCGGATTGGCGCAGAGGTATTTTTCACGCATCTTGATGGTGTACCATTTCGTATCGTCACTGAAGGCGTTGTTCTCTATCTTGACCGTGTTGAAGGGCAGGCTGTCCTGACGGTAGCAGATGTAGAGAATCTCGTTGTTGATGTCACCCAGGAACCGGCCTGAGGGTGAGAACAGTTCCTGCGGCATGGTTCTTTCATAATCAAACTTGAAGAAATCGAATGAAGGCACGCTGGCCGAGTCGCCGTTGGTCAGCGTCATTTCTGTGCCATAGTCGTCAATGATGTTGTTGTCGCTGTCATAGAATGTCAGCTGGGCATATTGTACGTAGGTATCAATGGTAGCCGTCTCCACTTCGTAAATCAGGTAGTCGCTGTTGCCGCCTGTGGCGTTCCAGCCGACCATGCCGTTTGAGTTGTCACCGCTGGTATTTCCGTTTCCGTTGAAATAGAGTCCGTTGGTGCCCTGAATGTTCCATCTGTTGTTGCCAGAGGCCGAGAGCGTAAAGGTAAAGGAATCGCCCGCGTTGCTGGAGGCAACGATTTTGCCTGATTCAAGTTGCGGCACGTAAAGGTTTTTCGGCGTCTTGATCTTGGCACTTACATTGTTGCCGTTGGCCGCAACGTTGCTGAGTGTAAACATAAAGCGGCTATTGCCCATTTGCATGACATGGAAGTCGGCAGAAAGCATGAGATTGCCGTTTTCCGTGTCTTCATACATGTAGGTTTGCCGGCCCGCGTTGTAGAATACGAGCTGGGCGCCCTCCTTGAGCTGGTCAAGTGAGGTAACGGGAGTAATTTTCCCGATTACGGTGGCAGCATCCTGCGCGCTCAACGGGGTTGAGCATACCAGGAGTGTCAGCATAAAACAAAAAAGAGCGTAAAATTTTTTCATATCCTCATTTTTTTAGGATTGGTAAAATGATTAATCCTCACAAAGTTAGCGTTTTCTGTTGAAATAGCCGCCAGTTTCTTTTGAAAAAAAAGGAGCTTTTTTCAGAAGGCAGGTCATTATTTTAACTGAAATCCCCGTGTAATTTGATTGAAAACCTTGAACATTACGGCCGTTTGCAGGCTGAATTGTTTCATCTTGCGCTCCAGGGCACGTCCCTGGTTGTGGGTCATGCGGTCGACCTCGGCCCAGAAATGCGGCCCGTGGTTCATTTCGTTCAGGTGGGCCAGTTCGTGAAGGATGACGTAGTCGGCCAGTTCTTTCGGAGCCAGCATGAGCCAGAGCGAAAGGTTGATGTTGCCCAGGCTTGAGCAACTGCCCCATCGTGAGGTTATGTTTTTGATGCAGGTGCGCTGGTGTCGCAGGTTGTACTGCCGGGCAAATTCATCCAGGCGGGGCGGCAGGATGTGGCAGGCCTGGAAGCGCAGTTCCCTGATGATGATGAGAATCAGCCACCGCTGTCGGTCGGGGTCGCTGAAGTTGAATCCGTATGGCAGCATCAGTTCCACGCTGCCCACGCTGCGCTTGATGGAGGCGTGGCCGGAAGTGCCGGTCAGCAGCCTGAAACGGAGCAGTTCGGTATTGATTTCAAAATGTTTCAGGGCTTGTGCGGCGTAGTCGGTCATGCTCATGACGAGGTGCGGCCTCAGGTTATTCCTTTCCATCGGGGGCTTTGTGTTGGTTGAACCATTCCATCATGGGCTGGCCTTCGAGGCGTTCAAAGTTGACCTGTATGGTCTGGCGTGAGCGGAAGCCCAACTGTTCACACTGGTGCAGGTTGGTCAGTTCGCCGCTCAGCACGCGGCGTTTGAACTCTTCAATCCGGTAGCGGTAGATGTATTCATGGGTATCGTTGTAACCCTGTGAGCGCAGGCTCTGCAGGAGCAGGTGTCGGTTGAGTCCCGTCAGGCGGCAGAGGCGGTCGCGCGTAAAGCCGGGGTCGAGCCACGGCTTGTCGTGCTGCATGATGTATTCTACCATCTTGAAGCGCCGCAGGTTGGCCTCGTTGAAGTTGTTTTTCTCGGCGTGTGAAATTTCTTCCGGCGTGGGCGGCTGTTCCACCTTGACGATGGCCGGCATGGGCAGGGCGTGGACCACCGGGGCCAGAATGTGCAGAAACAGGGCCATGTTGACCAGCGTGAGCAGCAGCAGGTAGATAATGAATCCGATGGTTGAAAAATGGAACGTGAGGGCCAGGAAAAAAGTGGAGACAATGCCCAAGGCTGTTCCGTAGGTCTTGGTAGCGCGGGGCAGTTCCATTTTCTTGACCAGCCGGTGGGGAATCAGAAATATGTTCAGAATGTAGTAGCCCGAAAGCAGCAGGGCGGCAAAGCGCAGCAGTACGTCGCCGCTGAGCAGATACATCTTGATGTCCTCGGCTTCATACACCTTGATGGTGTTGCTGCCGGCCGTCCATCCCAGCAGGTAGATGGCAATGATGCCCAGAGCCGGCGTAGCGTAGCTCACCATGCGTCCCCACTGCAGGTATCCCGGCAGGCTCAGTCCCAGCGGATGAATACTGAGCAGGTAGGAACACACCAGCATGTAGATGAGCATGAAGGGGTGGAGTATGCCCATGGTTTGGGACATGTCGTAGTGCAGGATGTAGCCCATACCGCAGCCGTGCATCAGGGCAATGAGCAGAAAAATCCATGCCTGGGGCAGGAACCGCACGTTGCGGCGTGAAAGGTAGAACAATACGATACTCATCATCAGATGGAATGAGGCCGAGAGTTCCAGTATCGCAAAAATCAGGGTGAGCATATCGTAAAGAGGTGAATTTTAGGCTAAAAGGGCTGTGTCAAAAAGTTGGCAAGAAGGTGATTTTCCGTGCCCTCAATTTGCAAAAGTATAAAAAACTTTTGGTTATGTCCTACCGTATTTGATAATTTTGTTAATTTTGCAGCGTTCTATGGACAGTGACATAGATTAAAGAATGGACAACAAATCAGCTTTTACGATTGACGTAGAAAAAGTTCTGCAGGACAAGGCCGGCCGCCACGCCCGCCGCGTACCACGTTTTGTGATTTCCTGGCTGAAACGTCTTATTCATCAGGATGAGATGAATGAGTTTTTTACGCAAACGGCCCATCTTGAGGGCGTGCCCTGGCTGAATGCCGCGGTGAAATATCTGGACATGAATCTGGTGGTCAAGGGATTGGAGAATCTTCCCTCTGATGCCGACGGGCAGCGGTATACGTTTGTGAGCAACCACCCGCTGGGCGGCATTGACGGCATTGCTCTGGGAGCTATTCTGGGTAATCACTACGACGGCCGTATCCGTTATCTGGTCAATGATTTGCTGATGAATCTGCGCGGCCTGGCGCCGCTGTGTGTGCCCATCAACAAGACGGGAGCGCAGACACGGCAGTTTCCGGCGCTGGTGGAGGCGTGTTTCAACAGTCCGAACCACGTCATCATGTTTCCCGCCGGCATCTGTTCGCGCCGCATCGGCGGCAAGGTGGAAGACCTGCCCTGGCGCAAAACCTTTATCGGCAAGAGTGTAGAGACACAGCGTGACGTAGTGCCCATTCATTTCAGCGGCGAAAATTCAAAACGTTTTTACCGTATTGCCAACTGGTGCAAGCAGCTGGGCATCAAGTTCAACCTGGCCATGCTCTTCCTGCCTGATGAGATGTACCGTAACCGCCATCAGACTTTTGAGGTGCGCATTGGCAAACCCATCCCCTGGCAAACCTTCAACAAGACCCGCACGGACGTGCAGTGGGCAGCTTATGTGAGAAACCTGGTCTACCAGCTTTAACGTCTGAATTTATTTCCTTTTACGATTATATGATGGATGAGATTATACAACCCGTCAGTCGCAGCCTGCTGATGTCGGAACTGACAGAAGAGCGGCGCCTGCGGGCTACGAATAAGAGCAACAACGAAATCTATATCGTCACGGCCAAGCAGGCCCCCAACGTGATGCACGAAATAGGGCGCTTGCGCGAAATCGCCTTCAGGGCGGCCGGAGGGGGTACGGGCAAGTCGATGGACATTGACGAGTTCGACACCGGCGAAACGGCCTACTACCAGCTTATCGTGTGGGACCCTGAGGCACAGGAAATCCTGGGAGGCTACCGCTTCCTGCCTGGGCATGAGTTTAAGCTCGATGCCCAGGGACAGCCTATTCTGGCCACCAGCCATATGTTCCACTTTTCCGACGACTTCATCCAGAACTACATGCGTCAGACGGTGGAGCTGGGCCGCTCGTTCGTGACGCTGGAATATCAGAACACGGGCAAGGTGCGCAAGGGGCTTTTTGCGCTCGACAATTTGTGGGACGGACTCGGGGCGCTCACGGTGCTCATTCCGGACTTGCGCTATTTCTTCGGTAAGATGACGATGTATCCTTCGTTCAACCGTCCTTCGCGCGACATGATACTCTATTTCCTCAACAAGCATTTCGGCGATCCCGACAAGCTTGTAACGCCCATCAGTCCCATTTCGCTTGAAACCGACCCCGAGGAGCTGAAAGCCCTGTTCTGCAAGGACGATTTCAAGGAGGACTATTACATCCTCAATACCGAGGTACGCAAGCGCGGGGTCAACATTCCGCCGCTGGTCAATGCCTACATGGGGCTGAGTCCTACGATGCGTATGTTCGGTACGGCCATCAACCACGACTTTGGTGAGGTGGAGGAGACGGGTATTCTGATTGCCGTCGACGAGATTCTGGCCGAAAAGCGCCGGCGTCACATTGATACGTTCGTGGCCGAGCATCCGGAGTCGTGCGAGGTGCTCTCCAACGTGTTGAGCCACGTTACGAGCCATACTTGATTTTATTTTTACGGTAGGGGGATTTAAGATAGAAAACTACCGTCAGGATGAGGCTGCTGCCTGTGGGTCGTTCTGACCCGTGTGCGGCAGCCTCACTTTTTTTGTTTGGGCCTGTTGCATGCGAGGCCGGACCTGGAAGAAACAAGGTCCGGCCTCGCATGTTTTTTCCGCCGCCCTGTTGAAACAAAGTCCCGGTTAGGGCAAACGACGGTCGGAGTTGTGACCTCCGGCACGGCTATGTGCGGCGCAGCAGGTCGAGGTAGAGGCTGATGCCCTGGCGTATTTCGCCGGTGGTGATGTACTCTTCGGCCGTGTGTGAGCGGGCGCTCTCGCCGGGGCCCATCTTGAGCGAGGCAAAGGGCATGAGGGCCTGGTCGCTCAGCGTGGGTGAGCCGTAGGGTGTGCGGCCCAGGGCCACGGCGCGCGCCACCAGCGGGTGGGTGAGCGGAATGCCCGACGACTGCAGGCGGGTGGAGCGCGGCTTGAGTTCCGACCTTACCTCCTGCTGCAGCAGGCGTACCACCTCCTCGTTGGTGTAGCACTCGTTGGTGCGCACGTCAATGGTGTACGTACACTCCGCCGGCACCACGTTGTGCTGCGTGCCGGCCTGAATGATGGTGACGGTCAGCTTCACCGCGCCCAGCAGGGGCGAGGTGCGCTCAAAGCGGTAGTGGCGCAGGCGGTTGATGTCGTCGATGGCGTGATAGAGGGCGTTGTCGCCCTCGTTGCGGGCCGCGTGTCCCGCCTTGCCGTGGGCCGTGGCGTCAATCACCACCAGTCCCTTCTCGGCCACGGCCGGCTGCATGCCCGTAGGCTCGCCCACCAGGGCCACGTCAATCTTAGGCAGCAGGGGCAGCACGCTCTCCAGGCCCTGCCGGCCCGACACCTCCTCTTCGGCCGAGGCCAGATACACCAGGTTGTAGGCGCATGCCTCGGGGGTCGTCAGGGCGTAGTACTTGAACACCTCCAGCAGGCTCACCAGTCCGCCGCCGCAGTCGTTGCTGCCCAGGCCGTATAGGCGGTCGCCCTCGAGCGTGGGCTTGAAGGGGTCGCGCGTCCAGCCCGGATTGGGGCGCACGGTGTCGATGTGTGCATTCAGCAGCAGCGTGGGGCGGTCGGGGCTGAACTGCGGGGCCACGGCCCACGTGTTGCAGTCCGACGTATGGATATCCAGTCCGCTGCGGGTCAGCGCCTGCCGGATAAGGCCGGCGGCATCGGCCTCCTGCCGGCTGACAGAAGGCGTTTCGATGAGGCGGCAGAGCAGGTCGGTGGCTTGCCGGCACATCAGGTCGAGGTCAGGAGTATGCATAGGCATGAGGTATGTTCATTATGGTTCAAGGGCTTTTTGCCGCATTCACGCGGCCAGTCAGCCTGACGCAAAGTTACACTTTTTTTCGGCATTCAGACGTTTGCATTCCGGCTTCCTGCGTGTCACGGGTACACCTTTTTGAGCCAGTCGTACACCTTTCTGAAAAAAAAATTGTAATATTGCATATCTAAACGTAATTCTGAAAAGATTTTTCAATATGTTAGCTCTGGATACCATTTATAAAGCTTCCACGGTGCTGAGCGACGTGGTGTGTCGCACCAACGTGATTCACGAAGAAAAGCTCAATCCGCTTTGTAACTTCTATCTGAAGCCTGAAAACCTGCAGGTGACAGGCTCTTTCAAGGTGCGCGGAGCCGGATTCAAGATATCGCAGCTGACCGACGAGGAGAAGGCACGCGGCGTGATAGCCTGCTCGGCCGGCAATCATGCGCAGGGCGTGGCCCTGGCTGCCCGGCGGCTGGGTATCAAGGCCCTTATCTGCATGCCGGCTTCAGCCCCCATCAGCAAGGTGGAGGCCACGCGTGAGCTGGGTGCCGAAATCTGTCTGGTCGATGGCGTGTATGACGACGCTTACCGGCGCGCAGTGGAGCTGAACGAGGAGCGGGGCATGACTTTCATCCATCCGTTTGACGATGAGCTGGTTATTGCCGGACAGGGCACGGTGGGTATGGAAATTCTGGCCGACCTGCCCGATGTCGACATCGTATTTGTACCTATTGGCGGCGGCGGACTGGCTGCCGGCGTGGCGTCGGCCATCAAGGCCCTCAAACCTTCGGTCCACATTGTGGGCGTACAGGCCGAAGGGGCCGCCAGCATGCTGCGCAGCCGCGACGAAGGGTCGGTAAGATGCCTGCCTTCCGTGCTGACCATTGCCGACGGTATTGCCGTGAAGGAGCCGGGAGCCCTGACGTTCGAGATTTGTCAGGAAAAGGTGGACGAGGTCATCACCGTCAACGAAGATGAAATTTGCGCCGCCATTCTCGGTCTGATTGAGAACCACAAACTCATTGCCGAAGGGGCGGGTGCCGTAAGTGTGGCCGCCGCCATGTTCAACAAGATTGACGTCAGGGGCAAGACGGTGTGCAGCATTATCAGTGGCGGTAATATTGACGTGACCATTTTGAGCCGTGTCATCAACCGCGGACTGATGAAGGGCGGACGCACCACCGAGATGCTTATCGAAATGCCCGACTGTCCCGGTTCGTTGCAGGGACTCTGCAACGTCATTGTGCGTTATGGCGCCAACATCATTTCGGTGCATCATGAGCGTAACGGCGAGAGCCCCGACGTGAATTCCTGCAACCTGCGCATTATTCTCGAAACGCGCAACAGCCAGCATATTCAGGAAATTCAGCAGGGCATTGAAGCCGCCGGATACATCATCCGATAGAGAACTGTTAAAACGGTAGGGGGCGGCAGTCGGCTGCCTGGAACCCCGACCGGCTTAAAAAACAAAACGAATGAAAGAGAATTGGAAAAAAGTGGGGTATGTGGACGAGCCCATACCCGAGGATATTGATTTGAAAACGGCCATCCGCACCCTGTGTGCCGAGAAAAATGCCGTTATCATGGCGCATTATTATACGGAAGGTGCCGTGCAGGACGTGGCCGACTTTATCGGCGACTCGCTGGCTCTGGCGCAGAAGGCTGCCGGCACGTGTGCGGACATCATCGTCATGTGCGGTGTCAACTTTATGGGCGAGACGTGTAAGATTCTCTGTCCGGACAAAAAGGTGCTTATCCCCGACCTCAACGCCTCGTGCTCGCTGGCCGACAGCTGTCCGGCCAAGGAGTTTGCCGAATTTACGGCGGCTCACCCTGACCACAAGGTGATTTCCTACGTCAATACGTCGGCTGCCGTCAAGGCTCTGACTGACGTGGTGGTGACGTCGAGCAACGCCCGTCACATTGTGGAGAGTTTCCCCAAGGACGAGAAACTGATTTTCGGCCCCGACCACAATCTGGGGTCATACATTAATGCGCAGACGGGCCGCAACATGCTGCTCTGGAACGGCGCCTGCCACGTGCATGAGCGCTTTTCGGTAGAAAAGTTGCTGGAGCTCAAGCGCCAGTATCCCGACGCCAAGGTGCTGGCCCATCCCGAGTGCAAGGGGCCGGTGGTGAAGCTGGCCGACGTGGTGGGCTCTACGGCCGCCCTGCTCAATTATGCCATTGAGTCGGCCGACTGTCAGACTTTCCTGGTGGCTACCGAGAGCGGCATTCTGCACGAAATGCAGAAGAAGTGTCCGCAGAAGAAGTTCATCCCCGTGCCGCCCGACGACAGCACCTGCGGCTGCAACGAGTGCAACTACATGCGTCTCTGTACGCTGGAGAAGGTATATAACACCTTGCTCCACGAGTGGCCGGAGGTGGAGGTTGACCGCGAAACGGCGCAGAAGGCCGTGCTCCCCATCCGCCGTATGCTGGAGCTGAGCTGATCAGGCTGCCGCCGGAGCAGACGAAGACGTAAACAGGTCGGACCTTGTTCATACAAGGTCCGACCTGTTTACGTTTGCAACCGACCTGTTTTTCCGCGGGCCGGAAGGGGAGGAGAGGAGACGGCTCAGGAACACGAGCCGGCGGCCCGGCGGCGGATGTAGCGGCACTTGGGGCCCGACCAACGGCAAGCCGCCAGGCCGGCCCGCAGCATGTTGGTCAATGCGGGCAGCCTGGCGGCTTGGTCAGGGAAAAACGGGACTGCTTTTTTTTAGAACATGTAAGCAGCCTGTATCTGCCATGAATTGGTGCGCAGGGCACGTGTGCCCTGAATCTGGCCGTTGGTCAGGTCGGTGATGATACGCTCGCCGGTCTTGTTGAGCATGAAGTTGTAGCCGGCTCCGACTTGCAGGTGTGAGAGGATGGTGACACCTACACCTACGTTCCAGGATACCTGTGCGTCCTTCATCTTGATGGATTCGTTGCCTACGCTGGTTATCATGCCCAGGTAGTTCTTGTTGCCCACGTTGAAGCCGAACTGCGGACCGGTGGATACGTAAACACCCAGCAGCTGGCCCAGACCGAGCGTGTAGCGCACGTTGATGGGGATTTCAATACTTTTGTACTGCTCGTTGGTAGCCTGTTCGGTAGCGTCGTTACCGATGTTCATCTGGCGCTGTGAGTATTCCAGGGCGCCGTCGATGCTCAGGTTGACAACAGGTATGGTAAATTCTACTTTCGGACCGATGTACCAGCCTGCGCGGTTGTCAGACGAGAAGTTGTTGCCTGAAGTCGACAGCTTGGTCAGGTTCAGACCGCCTACGATACCGAATTTAAGTTGTGCCGATGCCGGAACACTTACGGCAAATGCGGCGAGGAGCATGAGCGCTGCAAAAATCTTTTTCATGATATGGTTTGTTTTTTGTTGGTAATTACAAAGTTTTTTTAGAGTCCGATGACCGATTTTTCAATCCAGTAGGTCACGATACCGGCCAGGTAGCCTACCAGACCAATCCAGGTGATGTTTTTCAGATACCATCCGAAGGATATTTTTTCGATACCCATGACTACTACGCCGGCGGCCGAACCGATGATGAGCAGGCTGCCGCCCACACCGGCACAGTAGGCCAGCAGTTGCCAGAAGATACCGTCCTGCACAAAGTTGGCCAGTTCGGGGTTGGCCATGGCTGCTGCCGGGGTGGCCATGTCATACATACCCATGCAGCCGGCTACGAGAGGCACGTTGTCGACAATGGACGAGAGGATACCGATGGCGCCGGTTACGAGGTAGGCGTTGCCGTCGGTCACTTCTTCCAGCTTTTCGCCAACCAGACGCAGCACGCCCGTTTCCTGGAGTGTGGCTACGGCCATGAGGATACCCAGGAAGAAGAGTATGGTGCTCAGGTCGATGCGTGAGAGCAGCGCGCCTACGCTGTGAAGCCCTTTCTTCTTTTCGGAGCGGTTGAGCAGTTCGGTAGCAATCCAGAGGATGGAGAGCACGAGCAGAATACCCATGAACGGGGGCAGACCGCTCCAGGTGCGGAAGATGGGAACCATGACGAGGCCGCCCACACCAATCCAGAAGATGATGTTGCGCTCAACGCGCATGGTTTGCGAAAGGGGTTCGGGCTTTTCGTCAGCCGAGGGATGCAGTTCGCCTTTCAGATGGAACTGCAGAATGAGGGCCGGAATGATGCAGGAGATGAGTGAGGGGATGAGTATTTCCTTGATGATGCCGGCTGTGGTTACGTAGTTCTTGATCCAGAGCATGATGGTGGTGATGTCGCCGATGGGCGAGAAGGCACCTCCGCTATTGGCTGCCAGCACGATAAGGGCGGCGTAGTACAGGCGGTCGCGGCGGTCGCTGACCAGTTTGCGCAACACCATGACCATGACGATGCTGGTGGTCATGTTGTCGAGCACGGCCGAGAGGAAGAAGGTGAGGAAGGTGATGCGCCAGAGCAGTTTGCGCTTGCTGCTCGTGCCCAGACGGTCGTAAACAAAGTGGAAACCTCCGTTGGCGTCGACCACTTCAACAATGGTCATGGCACCCATCAGGAAGAATATGATTTCAGCCGTGTCGCCCAGGTGAGGCAGCAGGATTTCGCTGGTGGCGTAGGCGCCGAAATCGGCGGCATTGTTGAGGGTAGAAACCAGAAAGTCGTGTGAATGGAACTGCGGGATGTAGGTTTCGCAGCCGAACATGTAGAGCGTCCAGCATATCACACACATGAAAAGCGCAATGGCGCTTTTGTTGATTTTCAGTCCGCTTTCAAAGGCTATGCACAGGTAGCCTATGATAAAGACGGTGATAATGGCAAGTGTCATAGGTTTAAATTTTTTGGAAAAGGTTATCTAAGCAGCAAAGATAGTCCTTTTTCGTTAAAGGGCAAAGAATTAGGCTGTTGCTTTCAGAGAGGGGTGGCCAATTCGGCGGCAGTCTGGTCGGGGTGATGTTCCGGAAGGTGTAGTCAGGCCGTGGCGTATCGTTTCATGACGCGGCGGAACTGCAGGAAGTAAAGCAGGGCGGCCGTAAAGAGGCCCAGCCCGAGGCCCGTGAAAATACCCTGTTCGCCCCAGGGCAGTGCGATGCCCAGCACGTAGGCCAGCGGAATACTGACGCCCAGATAGCTGATGCCGGCAATCCAGGCCACCGACTGCACATGCGACGTGCCGCGCAGGCAGTTGGCGTAGCATATTTGCATGGCGTCGCCCAGCTGGTAGAACACCAGCGGCAGCAGCAGGGCATACCCCACGCGGCGTACGGCGGCGTCGGGCGTGAAGCTGTCGACGAGCCACGGACCCAGCGTCAGAAACAGTACGCACGTGGCGCTGCACAGCACCAGCAGGATGTTGCGGCCTGCCTGAGAGGCACGTCGCACTTCGGTCCAGTTGTCCTGTCCGGCAAAGAGGGAGATGCGTATGGAGGTGCTGGCCCCGAAACTGTAGAAGAACAGGAAGCCCAGCGTGCTGATGGTAATGATGACCTGATAGCCGGCCAGCTGTACGGCGCCCAGCCACCCCACCATGATGCCGCTCAGCGTAAAGGCACCCGTCTCCATACCCATCTGCAGCGAGATGGGCAGCGAGAAGCGGTTGATGTTGCGGATGGCGCTGCGGCTGACGCGACAGATTCGCCAGCCCTGCAGGGCGGCGCGGTAGCGCGGGGAGCGCAGCAGGAAGAGCGTCAGGGCTACGGCCGTGTAGGCACGGGCCAGCAGCGTGCTCAGGCCGGCACCGTTGAGCCCCAGTTCGGGCAGGGGGCCTATGCCGTTGATGAGCAGGTAGTTGCCCACGATGTTCAGTACGTTGGAGGAGAGCAGAATCCACATGGCCACGGCCGTGTCGGTGGCTGCGTCGGTAAACTGGCGGAGCAGGTTGAAGAGGATGACAAAAGGCATGGAGCCCACCATAATCAGGAAGTACGGGCGGATGAGCGGCAGCAGTTTGGGGTCTTGTCCCATGTGGCTGACCTGACTGTACACCAGCAGCAGGCCGATAATGATGAGGATGCCGTAGAGGGCGTTGGTGCAGACGGCCTCCTTGAGCAGGGCACCCGCCCGGCGGTACTGCCGCTGCCCGAACAGGCGGCCGGCCAGCGGGGTAAGACCGTAGGAATAGCCCATGGTGAGGAAGAGGAACAGGTTGAACACGCTGTTCACAAACGAGGCCGCGGCCAGCGAGGGCGTATTGTAGTGGCCCACCATGAGCGTGTCGGCAAAGCCTACCATGATGGTGCCAATCTGGCCCACGGCTATGGGCCAGCCCACTTTGAGCGTAGCTTGATAATGGGGACGCAGGGACATGAGATTATTCAAAATGGTGCATTTGGCGGGCAAATTCCCACATGACGATGCCCGCACTTACGGAGACGTTGAGCGAGTGTTTCGTGCCGAACTGCGGAATTTCCACGCAGCCGTCGCAGGCGTCCACCACGTCCTGGCGTACGCCCTTCACCTCGTTGCCCATTACCAGAGCGTAGCGCCCGGCGGGGTCAATGCTGAGGCTATCCAGCATGTGGCTGCCCTCCACCTGCTCCACGGCCAGCACGGTGTAGCCCTCGGCCTTCAACTCACGCACGGCTTCGAGCGTGTCGGCATGATACTTCCAGCTGACAGCATCCTCGGCACCCAGAGCGGTTTTGTGGATTTCGGCGGCCGGCGGGCAGGCGGTGATGCCGCACAGGCGGATGCCCGCCAGGCGGAAGGCGTCGGCCGTGCGGAACACGGAGCCCACGTTGTGCAGGCTGCGGATGTTGTCCAGCACCATGACCACCGGCAGTTTTTCGGCCCGGTGGTAGGCTTCCACACTCAGGCGGTGGAGCTCCTCGGTCATTAGTTTTCTCATGGAGTCAGGGGCTTATCGGGTATAGAATTGTATGAGGTCGGTCAGGGCCTTGCGGCATACGGGGCAGAACACGGGGGCGGCGTTAATCTTCATGCGGCACTCCTGGCAGGCGCGGTACACGCCCTTCGACTGGTAGCCGCCGCCTTCGTACACGCCGATTTTCTCGTACACATCCTTGCCGTCGGGGCGGGTGGGGATGCGCGTGCCGCGCGGCACCATGCTCTTCCATTTTTCGTCAAAGTGGACCAGCGTGGTGATGTTGCGCTCCCACGGCTCCACATCGGTGGGGTACATCTCCACGTACTGGTCGTCGTAGAAGTACTCGTCAGCCAGGCCGGCAAAACTGTGTCCGAACTCGTGTACCACCACGGGCAGGAATTCCTTGTTGTGGGTGGTGGTGAGCAGGTAGGAGTTGTAGATACCTCCGCCGCCGTAGGTGGCGGTGTTGGCCAGGATAATGATGTGTTCGTAGGGGATGCCGGCCAGGGCGTTGTGCAGCGTTTTCAGCTGCAGCGTAGTCAGGTAGCGGTCGGAGTAGAAGGTGGAAAAGTTGGACGAGAGTGTCGTCTCCTTCCATTGCTGTTCCAGCGGTACGCTCACGCCGCTCTCCTTGGAGGGCAGGTCTACGGCCACTACGTTGAAGCGGTTGCGGTAGGTCTTGAACGGCTCATGGGCAAAAATGGCCTCGGTGGCGGCCGCAGCGTCGCGGTAGAACACCGGCATTTCGGCCTCGGTGTAACCCTCCGGCACCATTACGATGTCAATGCACTCCTCCGGGCTGCCTCCTTGCAGCAGGTGGCGGAAAGGTGCGGGCTGCCGGCCGATTTGGCGTATCAGGATGTCCTTCGGGTCTACCCGGTGGGTCAGTTGCGAAGTCACTTCCTGACGGTAGTTGCACAGCTCCACCGTTACGCGGGCGGGGCGCTTGGGCATGGGCAGGAGGAAGCAGTTTTCAAACGACTTGCGCACCTTTCCGGCCTCGGGCGTGCCCTGCCATTCCTGGAAGAGGCTTGAGAAGGACGTGCGGTAAATGACGGTGCCCGTCTGCTCGTCGCGCATGGTAATCTGGCCGTTGCCCTTCAGGCAGAGGCTGTCCAGGTTGTGGCGGCGTCCGGCCCAGTGGTCGGTGCGCGTCAGTGCGTCGAGGTAGATTTGTTGCGTGGCGCTGTCGCCGGCAAAGGTGTAGTCCACGCGCAGCGTCTGGTCGTCAAACCATTGGCTGAAGTTCTGCGCGGCAGCTCCCAGGCTGACCAGGCAGGTGCAGAGTAGGGTAAGTAGTGTTTTCATGGGCGGTTCAGGCTTGACGGTGGCTTAACAGTTCTTTTTCGGCCAGGGCATACATCCGGATTTGCTTTACCATGGCCAGCAGGCCGTTGGAGCGTGTGGGGCTCAGGTGTTCCGACAGGCCGATGCGCTGGATGAAGTAAAGGTCGGCGTCGAGGATTTCCTGCGGCGTATGGTTGCTCACTACGCTCAGCAGCAGCGATACCAGTCCTTTTACGATGAGGGCGTTGCTGTCGCCGCGGAAGAGGAGGCGGCCGTCGTGCTCCTCGCACACCAGCCATACGCTGCTTTGGCAACCCTCAATCAGGTTGGTTGCGGTGCGTTCCGATTCGTCAATCGGTTCGAGTTCCTCGCCCAGGTCTATAATCATCTGGTAGCGGTCCATCCAGTCTTCTACCTGACTGAAGTCTTCAATTATCTCGTCTTGTATTTCGTTGATGCTGCGGTTGTTCATTGTGGTAGGGTTGTATTTGCGGTAAGGTTATTTTTCCTGATAAATAAGCTGCATCATGGTCTGGCCTACGGCGTTCAGCGTAGCGGCGTCGATGTTTTCGGGGGTGTCGTTGACGGTGTGCCACGTAGGGCCGAAGCTTGAGTCGCCGTTGGGGTAGTAGGGAATGATGTCGACGGTTGGTATGCGGGCCACCTCGTTCATGGGCACGTGGTCGTCGGTCACGTAGCCGCCGTCCTCCATCGGGAAGTATCCGGCGTATCCGGCGTCACGCGCGGCCTGCCATACTTTGTTGACGATGTTCTGGGCGTAGCGTTTCGAAAAGCCCTCCTGATAGAAGGTTGCGCCCTGGCCGCCCACCATGTCGAGCAGCACGCCGTAGCGCGGCTTGTAGTTGGCCTTGTGCGGGTTGGCCGACCAGTATTGCGAGCCGAGGCACCACGAGTTGTCGTCGTCCTGGTTGGCCCAGGTCGGCACGCCGCAGTCTTCGGCATCGAAGCAGATAAAGTCCACCCCGATGGCGGGCTGCTTGAGCTGCAGCTGACGCGCCAGTTCCAGCATGACGCTCACGCCGCTGGCCCCGTCGTTGGCGCCCAGAATGGGGGTCTTGTGGTTCTTTTCGTCGGGGTCGTTGTCCGCCCACGGCCGGCTGTCCCAGTGGGCGCATATCAGGATGCGGCTGGCGGCCTTGGGGTTGACCGAGGCGATGATGTTGGTCATGTGATAGACGGTGCCGTCCCAGCCGCGGGCGTCGGCCTGCTGCAGGGTGACTTCGGCACCATAGTCGCGGAATTTCTGCGCAATGTATTCGCCGCACTTGTCGTGGGCTTCGGAGTTCATGATGCGCGGCCCGAAGGCGCACTGTGCCTTCAGCGTGTGCATGGCCGAGTCGGCGCAGAAGGTGGGCACGGAGTCGGTCGGCGTTTCTTCAGCTGCCGCAGCCGGTTTTTGCTGACAGGCGGTCAGCGCCAGAATGAGCAGCGAACATAGGAAAATGGGTCTAATCATGGTTTTAAATAAAAATGTATCGCAATCAGTCATGCCTGTGGCTGAATGTACAGGCATGTGGGTTACTGATGTGCAAAAATACGACTTTTCAGTGTGAAATCAACATCCGGCCGGGCATTTTAGTGCCGCTGCCGTTTTTTTTACAGGATAATTTCAGAGGCGGCCTGACACTGCTGCATGACACGCAGGAAGTTGGCTCCCCACACCTTGCGCAGGTCCTGTTCGGTCAGGCCCTCGGCCTGCAGCATACGGGTCAGGTTAATCAGCTCCGAGGCGTTGGCGCAGCCCGGCACGCCGCCGTCACCGTCGAAGTCGGTGCCGATGCCCACGTGGTCAATGCCGGCCACGCTGATCATGTGCATCAGGTGGCGCACGGCATCTTCAATGGTGGCACCCTCGTCCAGGCTCAAAAAACCGTGATACAGCGTCATCTGTGCCACGCCTCCGCATTCGGCCAGGGCCTGCAGCTGCCTGTCGGTCAGGTTGCGCGGGTGGTCACAGAGGGCACGGCTCGAGGCGTGCGAGCATACAATGGGGGTGTGGCTTTCCTCGAGGGCGTCGTAAAAACTCTCTTCCGAGGCGTGCGAGAGGTCGACCATCATGCCCGTGCGGTTCATTTCCTGAATCACCTCGCGTCCGAAGTCGCTCAGGCCGCCGTGCTCCCGGTTGGAGCGGCAGGCTGAGTCGCAAATGTCGTTGTCGCCGTTGTGGCAGAGGGTCATATACACCACCCCCTTGCGGCGGAAGTGCTCCACGCGCGTCAGGTCGGCGCCGATGGCATAGCCGTTTTCAATGCCCAGCATGATGGCCTTGTGGCCCGCAGCCTTGATGCGGTAGAGGTCGGCCGGCGTGTAGGCTATTTCGGCCCAGGGCCTGCAGCTCTCGGCCATGGCCCTGATCTGGTCCAGCAGGTCGTTGGCCTTTGCGGTGGCCGCCTGCAGGTCCTCGGGGTGGCGCTCCATCTGCTTCAGGTAGGCCACCATGATGGTAGCGTCGAGGTGTCCCTCCGTCATCTTGTGCAGGTCAACCAGAACCGTCGGGTCGCGGTGGTCAAAGTGTACGCCCTGTTCAAAAAACATCGGCGTGTCGCAGTGGGAGTCGAGCGTCAGAATACGGCGGTGAAGGCGGCGGGCACGGCTGAAGGCGCCGGCCTGCTGCACGAACCACTCAAACAGGGGCATCATGCGCTCGTCGCGTTCCTGCAGGAAACATTCGGGGTGCCACTGCACGCCGACTATTGGCTTGAATTCCGTACTTTCCACGGCTTCCACCACGCCGTCGGAGGCGCGGGCCGTGACGTGGAGGGCCTGGCCGGGATGTTCCACGGCCTGGTGATGGAAGGAGTTGACGGCAAAGCGCGTACCGAAAAGCCGTCCGACGAGCGAGTCCTTGGCTGCCGTCACCGTGTGCGAGGCAAAGCCGCGGGGCATGTTCTGGTCGTGCTTGACCAGCTTGACGCCGGGCATTGATTCGCTGATGTCCTGCATGACCGTACCTCCCAGAGCCACCGTCATGACCTGCAGGCCGCGGCAAATGCCCAGAATGGGCAGCTGGCGGTCGTAGGCCAGGCGCGTGAGCAGCAGTTCCATGCTGTCGCGGCGCGGATTGACGCCGTGCAGCCGGGGGCTGGGGTCCTGCTCCAGCAGCAGCGGGTTGAGGTCGCCGCCGCCCGAGAGCATCAGGCCGTCAATGCGGTTGAGTATCTGCATGAGGGCTGACGTTTCCGTCAGAACCGGAATGACAAGCGGCACGCCGCCGGCTGCTTCGATGCAGCTGAAGTAGCCCTCGGCCAGTTCGCATCCTTTGTCGCCAAAGTTGCCCGTAATGCCGATAACGGGGCGGGCGTCGTAGTTGGGATAGTGGTCGGTAAGGGTGGCATATTGGTCCTCCCATTCATAGTAGCCGTTGACCGACGGCAAATCGTTGATTTTCATTTTTTCCTTGCTGTCTTTGTCTGGTTGTCCGGCCGGATGGTTTGTCCGACCGGCGGTAAGTGTGACAAAGTTAGCAAATTCTGCGTAAATCCCGATATGCCCTGCCGTAATTCCGTATGTGCGTCTTTTTTGTAAAAAGTCGGCAGGAAGTTTTTTTTACAAGGCGGGAAAAAATTTTTTCCTCCCTTCCTGTTTCTTTTTCCCGCAGGGGTGCTGTTCTTCCGTCTCTTTCCCGGCAGTGTGGCCGAGCAGATACCAGCACGAGGTAGAGGCGTAGTTGCGCAGGTATTTCAGCCGTCCGGCCCAGCGGGGCATACGGCGGGGCCGTAGCCCGAACTTTTGCTGGTAGTGGGGGTTGACGAGCCACAGGGTGCGGCGGAATGACTGCAGGCCGGTTTGCGGCAGCAGGGCTTCGAAGGTTTCGATGCTCAGGCCGCAGCGCTTGATGTCGAGCAGCTCCCGGCGCATGGCGGCACTTTCGCCGCATGTTTTCAGCAGCGCGTTGTAGAGCCGGGCCGGCAGCAGGTGGATAAACGGCAGGTGGGCGCAAAGGGCGTGGCGGCAAATCTGCTGGTGCCCGCCAAAGGGCATCTGCCAGGCCGGAAAGCCGGCAAATATCAGCCCCTTAGGATGCAGGAAGCGCCTGACGTGCTCCAGGAAGGCCGCTTTCCGGCTGATGTGCTCCAGCACGTCGTGGAGCAGGATGAGGTCAAACCGGCTCCCGTTGTCGGAAGGCGGCGGGAGTGTCATGAAGTCGGCGCATATCCACGTGGCGGGGTAGCCTTCCTTAAGGAAATAGGCGGTGGCTTCCTCAATACGGCAGGCTGCCATGTCAATGCCCGTCACCCTGCATCCCAGCCGGGCAAACGGAAGCAGGTTGCCGCCTTCGCCGCAGCCTATTTCCAGTACGCGTGTGTGGCGGTTGATGGTGATATGGTCTGATATGTAGGGCAGGTAATGGAGCCGGGTGGTGGCTTCCTGTTCTCTGAAATACTGCTGGCGCAGCACATGTCTTCTTTGCATGATTCGTCGGGCTTGGGGTTCTTGACAGTATAGGTAGCCCCACAGGCCGGCGACTGCATGCGTGCGGCGTTTTTTTCAGCCGGCCGGCAGTGATTACCACGTCAGCCGCAAGCCCAGCGGCAGGCTGAAGGTCAGCGGATGTTCCGTCCATACGGTGCGTGTGGAGGAACCTGTCGGCAGGTAATATTGCAGCGTCGGCTCAATGTATAGCCCCAGGTTGGGCGTAAAGTGATATTGCAGCCCGACTCCCGTGCTTATGGAGCCTTGCCAGGCCGGGCGCACCCGGTAGCGGTCGAGCGGTATGGCCACGGTGTCGGTCAGCACCACCTTTTTTACTTTTCCGCCCAGCGGAATGTGGAGCGCTGCGCCGGCCGAAACATACGTTTCCCAATGTTTGCGAAGCGGCCAGGTGTATGAAAATTTCAGCGGCACACTCAGGTAGTACACCCGTTGCTGCTCTTGTATCAGGTTGTATCCGCTGCCTATGGTAAAGGTCGATTTCAGCAGCGAATATTGCAGCCCGGTTTCGGCACGCCAGTGCGGCGACAGCCTTTTTGAAAAGCTGAGGCCAAAGGTCAGCGGACGGCTGTGGCGGGCCTGCTCCACCAGGCGGCCGGAATTGTTTTGCGCAATGTGCAGCAGCGTGAGTGAGTCAGCCGGCATGTTATCGTGGCTGCGGGTGAGCAGGTAGTCGTAGTATTCCTCCCATGTGCTGATGGTGGCCGGCACCATGCCCGAGCCGATGTCGCCGTTTTCGGTGATGATGAGCTTGTTCAGGCTTTGTGCCAGGGCAGGCCCTGCTGCTCCGCTGAGCAGCAGTTTCCATTTCCGCCGTCCGGAGTGCAACTTGCTTTCGGCCAGCGTTCCCGTTGGAGCGTTTCGGAGGTCGGGCCCGGCGGGTATGTGGCTGTCGGGCCGGCTTGCGGCTGCCATTGGGGCTTGCGGCAGGGGGGCGGCCGGCTGTGGTGCGGGCAGCAGTGTGTCGGGGGCTGTGTTCCCGCCGTGCCGGTAGTGCGGCATCGGGGCCTGTGGCTGCGGCGTGGGGCCTGTAGTGGCGGGAGAGGCTGGCCGTGAGCTGCCCGTGGCCCGGGCTACGGGTGCTGAGGCTGGCAGGTGGCCGGAAGTGGCGGGGAGTGACGGCGGACAGCTCCACGGGTGGAACTGGTAGCCGGAAGGGTCGGTCAGCCAGCTGCCCCACGGCCACAGCCAGGCGGCCGCCAGCACAATTATTCCGGCCTGACGCCGGGCCAGCAGTTTGCGGAGCAGCGCCTTGGCACGGTGGAGTTGCGAGGACGACGAGTGTGGCGCAATGCCCAGACGCCGTGCAATTTCAGCGTGCGGCAGTTTTTCAATGACAGCCATTCTGAACACCTGCCGGTAGCCTTCGGGAAGTTCTTCCACCAGTTTCATCAGTTCGTCACCCGTAGGCAGCGGGGCGGGGTCGGTTGTTTCGTAAAAGGAAGACAGCAGGTCGGGCGGCAGGTCGGCCAGAGGCAGTGACGGGTGGCGGCGCCGGCGTTCAAGGTGTTGCAGGGTGAGATGTGTGACGATTGACGTGAGCCATTGTCCGAAACGTTGCGGGTTGCGCAGCTTTCCGATGTCGGCAAAGGCCAGCAGGAAAGCGTCGTGTACCAAATCTTCGGCCGCTTCGTCCCGACGTCCGAGCAGGCGTATGCACACGCCCTTCATCGGGCCGGCATAGGCTTGATAAAGGGTGCTCCAGGCGTCGGTGTCGCCCTGACGGGCGCGTTCCACGAGCGTTTCCAGATTCATACGTGCGGACGGGTTCATGAATAAGTATAGGTATGAATACATCGGAATGACTGCGTGGAGGTGGGTATGTTTTTTTCAGAAAATGACTGGTCCGGAGGGAAATGACGGTTTTCTGGAAACGGTGCGAAGTTAAACCGAAAAAAACGGAAAAACGGTATTTGCGGGATGAAAATGAGCCGGGTGTGGAATATTTCCGTAATTTTGCGACCGACAATCACGGCGGATTCGGAGTGCAGTGACGTTAGCGGCCGTAGCGGGTCCGGTTGACACTGGGTTGAATTCCGACTGCCTAAAACTTGCTTCAATATGCTGATTTACAACACTACCTACCATGTACTGACGGCCGACGTCAGAAATTTCCTGATTTACGTGCAGGAAGTGCTCATTCCGGCCGTCGAGGTTTCGGGCTGCCTGAAAAACGCCCGTCTGACGCGTATCCTGAGTCATCACGAGGACGACTCCGAATGTTTCTCCCTGCAGTTTGAAGTGGCCGACTCCGCCACGCTCCACCAGTGGTATGCCCGCGAGGGCGCACGGCTCAACGCCGATTTGCTCAAGACCTTTAAGGAGGAAATCGTAGGTATCCCTACGCTGATGGAGGTAATATTATGATGACGGAAAGGCCGGTACGGCCGGCCTCAGGCTTATAAAAAATGAATCATTCGGTAGAAACGGCCGCCGGCCCTGAGGTCGTCGGCAGGAAAAAGCGCCTCTCCAATATGGAGTTGTTGCGCATTGTGGCCATGCTGATGGTGGTGGCCATTCACATGTGTTATTATTCGTTCGGCACGCCTACGCGGGCCGAGGTGTTGCAGTTCAGTCCGTTTGCGATGGGGCGTATGGTTGTGCAGTCGTTTATCGTGGTATGTGTTGACGTGTTTATTCTGCTCTCGGGGTATTTCGGAATCCGCGCATCGTGGAAACGGTTGGTGGGACTGGTTTTTCAGGTCCTGTTGCTTACGATGTCGGCGGGTTTGTATTATGTGTGGACGGATCCGGACGGATCGTCCTATCCGTACGACCGTTGGCTGATAGATGCTTTTTCGCTGGGTGGATGGTTTGTGCGGGCTTACGTGTTGCTTTATGTCATTTCGCCCGTGTTGAATGCCTTTGTCCGTTCGGCTACCCCGCGGCAACTCTATCGTATCACTCTGGCCTTACTTTTACTTGTCATATTGTGGGGATGGAGGTTTCGCGTTGAATTTTCAGGGGGCTATTCGGTGGCGTTTTTTGTGGTGCTTTATTTGCTGGGACGTTGTGTCAGGTTGTATCCTCTTCGTTTGTTTCGGTTAAGGTGGCAGATTGATATGTTGGTTTATGTGATGTGCAGTTTGCTGACCGTAGTCATGTGTGTATTGGGGTTCTGTTTCCGTATGTATTGGGCACAGGCGCCGTCGTATGTGTCACCTTTTACGATTGCGGCTTCGGTGGCGTTGCTCCTTTGCTTTTCTAAAATTTCTTTTTACAGTCGCTGGATTAATTGGATAGCCGCCTCTTCGTTTGCCGTTTATCTGCTGCATGCCTGCACGCCGTTTCTGTCGGTTACGATGAAGCCCTTGGTGGTTGGTTTTTGGGAGCCGGATGCCGTGGGGCTGTTTGTGGTGCGGTGTGTGGCGTTTGTGTTGGGGCTGTTTGCGGCCTGCGTATTGATTGATCAGGTGCGTCTGGCGTTGTGGCGCGGATTGTCGGGCCGGATATGGACAGAAAAGGCCCCTTCCGGCAGTGCTACCTGGGCTGGCAGCGCGGAGAAAAAATAAAGTCGGATTTAAGAGGAACAGGGTCGGAGTTTGTCGTGACAGGGTCCGACCCTGTTTTTTCTGCGTTCGGGGGCGCGCGGCGGGAGCGTATGGTTATATTACCGGATTCGGCGCAGCACACAAGTTTCAGTGCTGCGCCGAATCCGGTAATATGATGTCTGGCAGGATTAATTCTCCGTTCCGTCGGCCGGCATGGCGGTGTACTGAAACAGCTTCAGCCCGAAGCGGGGCAGGGTGGCCATGATGTGTTCCATCACCTCGGCCAGCAGCATTTCGTAGGGCTTCCAGTTTTTTTCGTCCACAAAAAAGTAGAACTCTACGGGCAGGCCCTGCGGGGTGACGGGCAGCTGGCGCACCATGAGCAGTACGTCGGGCGCGTCGGTCACTACAAACGGCAGCTCCTGCAGATAGCGCTCGGCCCAGCGGCGCATGAGGGTCAGGTTGACCCAGTCGCGGGCCGTCTCTTCGGCCGTGAGCAGGCCCTGCTGGTGCCAGTAGGCAATGATGTCGGGCGGGCAGAACCCGATGGAGTGCACGTCGATGTAGAGCGCGCGGTTGACGCGGCGGCCGGAGCTTTCGCGCATGCCGCGCCAGTTTTTGAAGGAGTCGCCCATGAGCGTTTGGGGCGGAATGGTGATGATGGTGTTGTCAAAGTTGCGCACCTTGACGGTGGTCAGTGTTACGTCCTCCACGATACCGTTGGCGCCGGCCTTGTCCATCGTAATCCAGTCGCCGCGGCTGAGCATGTTGTTGACGGCCAGCTGCACACCCGCCACCAGACCGGTGAGCGTGTCCTTGAACACGAGCATCAGCACCGTGGCGGCTACTCCCAGTCCCGTCAGCAGCGAGTGGGGAGAGCGGTTGATGATGATACTGATGATGATGATGACGCCGATGCCGGTAACGATGAGCTTGCCCAGCTGGATGAAGCTCGACACGTAGTGCTGGCTGAGCTTGTTGCTGGCGTCGGCGGCCGTTTTCAGTCCGCCCAGAAATACGTAGAGCAGGCGCATGGTGGCTGCCGTAATATACACCTCGGAAGCGCGCAGAAAGAGCATGCCGGCCAGTGTGTCCTCGCCTTTTGGAAAGGCCAGCGGCAGGGCCAGATACATGACCAGCGGCGGAATGACGTGGCAGGCGCTGGTCAGTACGCTCTGGTTCAGCAGATAGTCGTCCCATTGTGTTTGCGTGCGGCGCGTCAGTTGCTGCAGGCTGGGCTTGAGGATGTGCCGGCTGATCCAGTCGGCCAGCCAGGCCAGCAGGGCAATAATCAGCAGGGCCAGCCATTCGCGCAGATGAAAGTGCGTAATGGTGTCGGGCTGCAGGCCCAGTGATTCCAGCCACTGCCCCAGCGTGAGATAGGACGAGAAGAAAAAATCGGAGGTTTTCATGCGCAGTCAGCTTGGTATGATGTTAGGGAATGAGCAGGCGCAGCGAGTCGGCTTGCAAGCGTTCGGCCAGCCATTTTTTGAGTACGGCGCGGCGGGACGCGCTCAGGCTTTGCTGCAGCTGCACGATGGCCACGGCGTAGCGGCGGTTGTTGCTGGCTGAATCAGGCGCAGCCTGGGCCACCTCGCCCAAAGCTACCGAACGGACTTCGGGGAAGAGTATCTGCAGTTGCGGCCGCAGGTCCTGTCCTACCGTGGCAAAGCGTCCCTGAATTTGCAGCTGTTGCTCCAGGTCGTGAATCTGTGCCGACTGGTTCTGGATGAGTTGTGCCGAATTTTCAGCCGACAGCTTGAAGTTGGTCAGTTGCAGCGAGTCCGACTGCGAGCCCTGAATGATTTGCAGCTTGAATCCGCCGAGCTTGTACTGCGCCAGCCGGCTTTGTGCCTGGCGGATGGCTTCGGGGGTTATTTCGCGGCCTACGGCCACTACGCGCAGCGTTTTTTCCTTATCGTTGAGTTCGCGGTCAATGACCTGCGTGCCGGGTATGTTGAGTTCCGTACGTACAAAGCGGTTGACGGCGGCACTCTGCAAATCACGGCGCAGGATGCTGTAGGTCATGATGGCGGCCGGAATCATCGTCACCGTGATGATGGCAATCAGATAATGGCGTACGCGGCGCTCACGTGCGGCATCAACAAACACTTTTTTCTGGAATTTCATCATGCGTACGCCCAAAAAGGTAGCCACGCCGATGAATACGGTATTGATAAAGAACAGATAGAACGCTCCCAGGAAGTAGAAGATATGTCCCGTGGCCAAACCGAACCCGGCCGTGCAGAGCGGGGGCATGAGGGCCGTGGCAATGGCTACGCCCGGCAGTACGTTTCCCTTTCCGCGCGTGGCAATGGCTACAATGCCGGCTGCGCCGCCAAACAAGGCGATAAATACGTCGTATAGTGTGGGTGAGGTGCGGGCCAGCAGCTCCGACTGTGCCTCGTTGAAAGGCGTAAGCAGGAAATATACGGTAGCCGTTACGACACTGATGAGCGTGGCTATCAGATAGTTCTTGAGGGCTCGTTTGAACAGGCTGAAGTCGTTGACGCCTACGGCAAAGCCCATGCCGATGATGGGGCCCATGAGCGGCGAGATGAGCATGGCGCCGATGATGACGGCCGTGGAGTTGACGTTCAGCCCCAACGAAGCCATGAAAATGGCAAATATCAGAATCCACAGGTTGGCGCCGCGGAAGTCTACACCGCTGCGTATGCTGGCATAGGTGGATTGCTCGTCCTCTTTGTCGGCGAGCAGATTGAAATGGTCCTTGAGCTTTTGCCACAAGGTGCGTACTTGTTGTTCAGTTTCCATAGTATCTGTGTTTTGGGTTTGTTTTGAAAAAAAAGATGATTTGTCCGGTTTAGAGTTTGGGGCCGAATGAGCAGTCGCCGGCATCGCCCAGACCGGGCACGATGTAGGCTTCGTCGTTCAGCTCGGGGTCGATGGCGGCTGTCCATAGCGTAACGTTGTCGTCGAAGACGGTCTGCAGGTGTTCTACGCCCTGACGGGAGGAAATGACCGTGCAGACGTGCATTTGTGCCGGCGTGCCGTTTTTCCGGAACATGCGCCAGGCCGTTTCGAGGCTGATGCCGGTGGCCAGCATGGGGTCGACGAGCAGAAATACCGACTGCTCGAGCGACGGGGCTGCGATGTATTCCAGATGGATGTCGGGGTGGCGTGTGCCGTTTTCTACCCGGTAGGCCGCCACAAAGCCGCAGTCGGCCTCATCGAAGACGTGAAGGAAACCTTCGTGGAAGGCCAGGCCCGCGCGCAGCACGGTGCCGATGACGATACGGTTGTCGCAGGTGTTGACCTGCGCCTGCCCCAGCGGCGTACGGATGGTTTTGGCCGAATAGTCGAGCTGGCGGCTTATTTCGTAGGCCATGACCTGCCCGATGCGCTGCAGGTTGTTGCGGAATCCGGCGCGGTTGGTCTGCCGGTTGACGTCGCGCAGCTGCGCCATGTAGCAGTTGATGACAGAGTTGGTCTGACTGAGGTCAATGATTTTCATAAGTCTGGTGTGTTGAGAGGTAGAACGATTGGTGCCGCAGGCCGCTCGGGCGTCAGGCCTCGGGAGTGGGGGGCGTTTCGGCTTCGGGCGGGGTGTTGAGGGTGACCAGCACCTTGTCAATGCGCACGCCGTCCATGTCGACCACTTCAAAGTTGAAGTCCTTCCACGTCAGCGTTTCGCCGCTCTTGGGGATGTGGTGCAGCTGCTTGAGCAGCAGGCCCGCCACGGTCTGGTAGTCCGAACTCTCGAACTGGTCGTCGCGGTCAAAGTAATTCAGGAAGTCGAAGAAGTTACACTGCCCGTCCACGAGCCAGCCCTCCTTGCCCTTGCGTTTGATGATGTCGGGGTCGTCCTCGTCGGCGTCCTCCACGTTGCCCACCAGGCCCTCCATGATGTCGCGCAGGGTGATGATGCCGGTGCAGGCGCCGTATTCGTCACACACCAGGCCGCGGCTTATCTTCTGTGTCTTCATCTGTTCGAGCACTTTGTAGACGTGCATGTTTTCGTGAAAATAGACAGCCTGGCGGGAAAGGTTCTTCAGGTTGAAGGGCCGGTCGTCAAGATGGGCCATCACTTCCTTGAGGTTGATGGTGCCGATAACGTGGTCAAGGTCGCCCTCACATACGGGATACATTTCGAAAAGGTCGTCGAGGATAACTTTCTTGATTTCGTCGGTGGTCATTTCCGTGTCCAGCCAGACCAGGTCGTTGCGGTGGGTCATGATGGAGTTGACCTTGAGGTCGCCCAGCAGGAATACGCGCTGCACGATGTCCTGCTCCACCGGTTGCACCTCGCCGTCGGCCGTGCCTTCCTTGATGATGGATTTGATTTCCTCCTCCGTCACCTTGTTGTCCGTTTCCTGAATGCCCAGCAGGCGGATGGTAAGCTCCGTGGCTTTGGAGAGCAGCCACACGAACGGTTTGGCCACTACCGAGAGGAAATGCATCGGGCGCGCCACGGTGCGTGCCGTAGTCTCGGCCATGCTCAGCCCGATGCGCTTGGGCACCAGCTCGCCGAACACGATGGTCAGAAACGTGACGATAATGACAATGAGCGCCTGCGCCAGCGGAGCGGCATAAGCCTGCGCCAGTCCGCAGCCGGCAAAAAAGTCTGTCAGCTGAACGGCAATCTTGTTGCCCGAAAAAATACCGGTAAGAATACCGATGAGCGTAATGCCGATTTGTACGGTCGAGAGAAAGCGGTCGGGGTCGTTGGCCAGGTTCAGGGCGATGCGGGCGCCTTTGCTGCCTTTTTTCTGGTCGGCAGCCAGACGCGACTTGCGGGCTGAAATGAGCGCTACTTCGGACATGGAAAAAATGCCGTTGAGCAGAATAAGCCCGATAATAATGAAAATTTCGTCCATAAGTAATGATAAGCGGATATTAGGGCGATACGGCTGCACGGGCCCGCGCGGCGTGGGCGCAGCGGCAGATTCCGCTTGTGCCGGCCCGGCGGGAGCAGCCCCTCGCTGCTGACAAAGTTACGGATTTCTGGCTGATAAACAAACGCAAACCTGAAATATTCAGCCACTCCCTTAGGCCGCCAGCCCAACAGGGTGGCAGGAAATTTTTTGGGGAAGGCACCTTCTCCGTTTTATCCGGCACCTTGTTTGTTTTCCGAGCCGCCCGTGTCGGGCCGCCGTCGCATGAACGTATGCCGCTTCAGGCCGCCCGCTGAGCAGCGCGAAGCCTGAAGCTGAAAAAAACTGCCGTTTCGTAACCGAGATAAATAGAAAAATAGTATTTTTGTCGCACGTTAAAAAAAGACCCTTTCTAACAATTAATTTAATAATAAGGAATAAACACTATGTATTGGACATTGGAATTGGCTTCCAAACTGGAAGACGCACCCTGGCCCGCTACAAAGGACGAGCTGATTGACTATGCCACCCGTTCGGGCGCTCCGCTTGAAGTAATCGAAAACCTGCAGGAGCTGGAGGACGAAGGCGAAATATATGAAAGTATTGAAGACGTTTGGCCGGACTATCCCACCAAAGAGGACTTCCTGTTCAACGAGGACGAGTATTGATTCTCCGGCCAGGGGTATCTGACGGCGGGTATGATTTCATGGAAAGAAAACCTCCGTCGTATTGAAGAAACAACGGGACGTGGCGCCGGCTTTCCTTTTTTTGAGCCGCAGTGGCCGGGTCCTGTTTTTTTTATGTAATTTGACGGCGGGCGGTACAATAAAAAACGGTGACATGTCGTTTCTTCTCCTGTGGGACGTGACGAAATCGTTGGCTTCTGCACGCATGTTTCCCATGTTTTTTTGAGACACTGACTGATGACATTTTGCAAGTGTATATCTCCGGCAACCGCCCGATGTTTGCGGTCAATGGCGTGGCGGCTTTTGATGGCTGTGGCGGCATGGCTGCTGTGCGTGTGGCCGGCTGCGGCGCAGTATGACCCGGCCTTTGCCCACTATTGGGAGCTGGAGCCGCAGTATAATCCGGCCGCTGTGGGCCGCTCGCCGCAGCTGAGCCTGAACATGGCTTATCAGGCCCACGCCACGGGGTTTGAGGACGCCGGCAGCACGATGTATGCCGGGGCCGACATTGCCCTGCAGCTGGGGCGTACGCGCCATGGCTTGGGTGCCGTGTTCCAGAATGACGAAATCGGACTCTTTTCGCACAAGCGCTTCTCGCTGCAGTATGCCTATCACTTCAAGTTGTGGGGCGGCCAGTTGAGTGTGGGAGCCGAGGCCGACATGCTGGCCGAAGGTATTGACGGCGGCAAGGCCGACGTGGGTGAGAGCGGCGACCCGGCCATTCCGACCAGCGAGGTCGACGGTGCGCGCTTCGACGCCTCGGTGGGCCTGTGGTATGCCTACGGGCCGTGGTATGCCGGCGTGGCCATGCAGCACGTGACGATGCCTACCGTCAATGTGGGCGAGCAGTGGCAGGTAGAGGTGCCGGCGCTGTATAATTTTACCGCCGGATACAATATTAAGACCAAAAGTCCGTTTCTAAAGATAGTTCCTTCGGTCATGCTCCGTTATCAGGGCGTTGACTTCAGGGCCGACTTGACGGCCCGCGTGGTTTATACGCATCAGAAACTGCAGCTGACCTGTGCGGCCGGCTATACGCCCAACCGCGCCGTGATGTTGCAGGTGGGCGGTACGCTCCACGGGGTCAAACTCAGTTATGCTTACGAGGCCAACGTGGCCGGCATGGGCATGAGCAGCGGCAACCACGAATTGTGTGTCAGCTACCGTATGGAGATTGACTTGGGAAAGAAAGGGAAGAATAAACATCAAAGTGTACGATTCTTATGAGTATGAAAAAAATAACGAATCTGTGGCTCAGTCTGGGACTGTGTTTCGTATTTTGCTCTTGCCTGAGCACCAACACCGCCATGCAGAACGGCGGCGAAGTGACGGGCCAGCGCGGAACGGCCTTTATTGAGCCTATTCCTTATGGCATGGTACAGGTGAAGCGCGGCTTCCTTCGTGTGGGCCTCGACAAGCAGGACACCCTCTGGGGCACCGTGACACCGCAGAAGGAAATTTCGGTGGACGGGTTCTGGATGGACCAGCACGAAGTGACCAACTCCATGTACCGCCAGTTTGTATATTGGGTGCGTGACTCCATCATCCGCGAGCGTCTGGCCGACCCTGCCTATGGTGGTGACGATACGTACAAAATTACGGAAGACCGCGACGGTAATCCCGTGACGCCCTATCTGAACTGGTCGAAGGCCATTCCCTGGAAAAATCCCGACGAGAATGCCGAGCGCGCCATCCAGAGCGTGTACCGCCGCCACCCGATTGACGGTACCATCATGCTCGATGCCAGTCAGATGAACTACCGCTACGAGGTGTTCGACTACGAGAAGGCCGCTCTGCGCAAGTACCGCCTCAATCCGGCCGAGCGCAGCCTGAACACCGACCGCCCCGCCAATGCCGACGAGGTGGTGATGATTTCGAAGGATACGGCCTATATTGACGAGAACGGAGCCATCGTGCGCCAGACCATTACGCGCCCGCTTTCCAGCCTCTATGATTTCCTGAACACTTATATAGTTAATGTGTATCCCGACACGACGTGTTGGGTCAACGACTTTCCGAACGCCAACAACGAGACGTACATGAAGCTCTACTTCTCGAGTGCCAACTACAATGACTATCCCGTGGTGGGCGTTACGTGGGAGCAGGCCGAGGCTTTCTGTCAGTGGCGTACCGACTACCTGCTGCGCGGACTCGGACCGGCGGCCCGTCAGGTGCAGCGCTACCGTCTGCCTACGGAAATTGAGTGGGAGTATGCCGCACGCGGCAAGGAGGGCAACCCCTTCCCGTGGCAACCGGCCGAGGGCGACCAGAAAAAGAACGAGAAGGGATGCTTCTATGCCAACTTCAAGCCCGACAAGGGTAACTACACGGACGACGGCAACCTCATCACCTCGCGTGTGGGGATGTACGGAGCCAACTCCAACGGTCTTTACGACATGGCCGGCAACGTGGCCGAGTGGACCAGCACGGTCTATACCGAGGCCGGCGTGAGCATGATGAACGACCTCAACCCCGAACTGACGTACAACGCGGCCAAGGAAGACCCCTACATGCTCAAGCGTAAAAGCGTGCGCGGCGGTTCGTGGAAGGACCCCATCTCCTTTATCCGTTCCGCCTGGCGAACCTATGAATTCCAGAACCAGCCCCGCTCGTACATCGGTTTCCGCTGTGTACGTTCGCTGGCTGCCACACCCAATAAATAACCCTGATAAAAACACTGCATCATGCCTAAAATAAAATTAGTAGTCCGGCTGCAGCACTGGATGGACAGTGTGCCGGGACAAACCTTTCTGAATTATGCTTACTCCTGGGGTGCGTCAATCGTAATTTTGGGTGCCCTCTTCAAGCTTACTTATCTGCCCGGAGGCGACCTGATGCTGTTTATCGGTATGGGTACGGAGGTTGTGGTATTCTTCCTTTCGGCCTTCGACCGCCCGTTCGACAAGACGGAAGACGGCAAGGAATTGCCGCGCTATTATGAGACGGACGAGGAGATTGCCGCCCGTTTGGGCTTGACCGACGATGAAGAGGAAAATACCGGGGAGGCGACAGCCGCTTCGTCGGCCGCTCCGTCGGTTAGCGCTCCCGCAGGCGGACAGCCCGTTCAGCCGGCTCCTGCTGCAGGCGGAGGTACGTATATTAACTTTGGCGGACCCTCGGTTGTGTCCGACCCGGTTGCCACAGCGTCGCACCCGACCGCTGCGCCGGCTGCTGCAGCTGAACCGGAGTCCGACGCCGACGCACCCATGGCTGCTGCCCGCGCCACGGCACGCAAGGTGGCACCCGATGTCGACGCCCAGCAGTTGGCCGGCATTATCCGTCTGGCCAACGACGAGCTGTTGCGCCGCGCGCAGGCCGTGCTTTCGCCGGATATGGAAGCCGCTACGCAAACTTATATCGAACGTCTGAAAAACTTGACAGAGACGCTCGAAAGGGTAGACGAGCAGAGCACCCGTCTGATGCGCGACAGCGAAGAAATGGAAAACCTGGGCCGCACCTTGACCGGCATCAACAAAATCTACGAGCTGCAGCTCAAGGGCATCAGCTCGCAGGTGGGCACCATTGACGACATCAACGAGCAGACCCGCCGCCTGGCTGCCCAGATAGAGGAGCTCAACGGCGTGTACAGCCGCATGATCAAGGCGCTGACGGTGAACATGAAAAATGCGGCCAGCGCTGCCGAGCAATAAACGTTGGGAACCGGCCAGAACCGGCTGAAAACAAATTATTCGCAAACTGAAGAAATGTCTGTAATAAAGAAAAGACCTGTATCGCCCCGCCAGAAGATGATCAACCTGATGTACGTCTTGTTGATGGCGATGTTGGCGCTGAACGTCTCGAAGGATGTGCTCAACGGATTTACCGTGGTTGAGGACAGCCTGAACCGTACCATGGCCAATGCCATGCACGAGAACAGCAACATCTACCGCGACTTTGCGGCACAGGCCAAGGACAATCCGGCCAAGGTGCAGGTTTGGTACAACAAGGCCGTAGAGGTCAAGAAAATGTCGGACTCGCTCTACAACTACGCCCAGCAGCTTAAACTGGCCATTGCCCGCGAGGCCGACGGGCCGGATGCCGACTTGCAGCATCTGGTGAACAAGGCCAACGAGGATGCCGCCAGCCACGTCATGCTGGCACCTGTGCGCGGCCAGGGCCATAAGCTCTATAACGCCATCAACTCCTTCCGCACCCGCGTGTGCCGGATGCTCATCAATCCGCGCGACCGCGCTACGGTAGAGGCCAACCTCTCAACCACGGTGCCGCGCAGCCCGGGCATTCCGCTCAACCGCAAATGGGAGGAATACACCTTTGGCAACATGCCGGCCGTAGCTGCCATCATGATGCTGACCAAACTGCAGAACGACGTGCGTCTGGCCGAGGGGCAGGTGCTTCACAGCCTTCTTTCGAACATCGACCTCAAGGATGTGCGCGTCAATTCGCTCGACGCCTACGTCATTCCGGAGGCCACCACCCTTTATCCCGGCCAGCAGTTCCGCTCGCGTATCATTATGGCAGCGGTCGATACAACGCGCCGCCCGGAAATCTATGTCAACGGCCGCCGCATTTCGGCCAACGGTACCTACAACTTTTCCGTGGGCGGCCCGGGCGAATACAGCTTCTCGGGCTACGTTCAGATGCCCAATGCGGCAGGTGAGATGATTCGCCGTCCGTTCCGGCAGAAGTATAACGTCATTGCGCCGCCCAGCGGAGCAGCCGTGGCGGCCGACCTGATGAACGTGCTTTATGCCGGCTACAACAACCCCATTACCGTGTCGGCCTCGGGCATACCGAACAATAAAATCCATGTCAGTATGCGCGGCGGGAGCCTCACGCCTGCCGGCACCGGAAAGTTCATTGCCCGTCCGGCCGCCGTGGGCCAGCCCGTGGTGTTCAGCGTGAGCGGTGAGGTTAACGGCAAGGTGCAGCAGATGGGCGAATTTACCTTTAAGGTACGCAAGTTGCCCGACCCCACGGCCTACATCCAGATTGGCGACGACCACTTTGCCGGCGGCCGCCTCTCGAAGGCCAGTGTGCTGGGTGCGCCCGGCATCGGGGCAGCCATTGACGACGGTTTGCTCAACATTCCGTTCCGCGTGCTGAGCTTTGAGACCACTTTCTTCGACAACATGGGCAATGCCCGTCCCGAAACGGTCAGCGGCTCGTCGTTCAGCGAAAACCAGCGCAACCTGATGCGCTCGTTGCGCCGCGGGCAGCGCTTCTACATCTCCAACGTCAAGGCTGTTGGCCCCGACGGCATTACGCGTACGCTGCCGCAGGCCTTGCCGGTTATCGTGAACTAAAACTTCCAGAATTTCAGAAAAATCACTTATCATCATGCGCATGAAAAGCTTTATATTCGGTCTCTTTTGTTTTACTGCCGTAGCCGCCGTGGCGCAGCCGCCTGCCCGCCGTGCGGCCGCCCAGCAGCAAAAGGAGCAGACGCAGCAGACTTCGGCTGCGCAATACCGCGACTTTCCGACGGCTCAGCCCATGCCCGATGACGCCGCCTGGCGCCGCGACATCTACCGCACGATTGACCTGACGCGCGACGAGAACGCCACGCTCTACTATCCCACCGTGCCGCAGGGCGACCGCATGAACCTCTTTACGGCCCTCTTCAAAATGGTGCTGCGCAAGCAAATCAAGGCTTACGACTACAAATTGGACGGCAACGAGGACTTTTCGGACAAGAATGTCGTGACGGGCAACGAGCTCATGGACCGCTATCATATCTTCTATGAAAAAAGCGGCGACCGCGTGCGTGTGAACGATGCCGATATCCCTTCGGAAGAGGTGAAGACCTTTTATATCAAGGAGAGCAGCTACTACGACCAGCACACTTCCTCGTTCCATACCCGCGTGGTGGCGCTCTGTCCGGTGCTGACGCGTGGAAATGACGACTTCGGCGGCGACCTCGACACGCGCTATCCGATGTTCTGGGTGAAATACGACGACGTGGCGCCCTATCTGGCCAAGCTCATGCTCATGGGCAGCAACCTGAACAATGCCGCCACGCTCTCGGCCGACGATTACTTTACGATGAACCTCTACAAGGGCGACATCTACAAAACCACCAACCTGCAGGACCGCGTGCTGCAGAACTACTGTACCACCGACACCGCCCTGCGCAAGGAGCGCAGCCGCATCGAGAAGGAACTGGCCGACTTCCAGCGTGAGCTGTGGCGCGGCGACAGCGTGCCTGTCGTGGTTGATACCCTGGCAGTCAAGGAAAAGAGCAGTAAGCAGACCTCGCGCCGCAAGGTGCAGAGCGGCCGCCGCGCATCCACGTCATCGCAGCCGGCAGCAGCCTCGCAGAAGCGGCAGCGCAGCACGTCGACCAAGTCCAGCAAGCCCAAATCTTCGGGAGCTACTTACAGCGTGCGCCGGCAGCGCCACTGATGGCGGCCGGACGGGCAGGGGCTGTTCCCTTGCCGCCCTGTTTTCAAGGAAATTTTACCGGCATATTTTTGCCGCCCCATCTGAATTCCCGCCACACAAACACCGGTGTTTGTGTGGCGGGAATCTTGTTTCTCTCCGGCAGTATTGCAGGAAGTGGGCGCGTCCCGGCGCGTGGCGGAAAAAAGTCCCGGCTAAAATAAACAGCCTGCCGGTTAGTTTTTTCTACGAGCCGCCTTGTTCGTCCTTTAAGCCGTCTGCGGCCGTCTCGTTCCCTTGTCCGCTCTGGCAGGCCCTTCGTAGAGGTCAGGCCGTTTCGGTAATAAAAATTTTAACACCGGCCGGATTTCACAGTCTTTTTGTTTATCAAATCTAACATATGTTATATGGTATGTGAAATAATGGCCAGTTTTGCCGCCTTATGTAAAAAAATATTTTTATCTTTGCCTCATAAGTAAACAACGTTTTAAGGACAATTCGTCTTTTCGAGACCAAACATTCACATTACAAACCTTTAAGAGCCGTTCATTCAGTAGTTGGCGGCATGTCATAATTTACTTACCCCTTGTTCTGCGATGAAGATTCCGTCCTTTATAATCAATCAGGTTCATCCGGAGTGTTGATGGCCTTTCCGTTGAGGAGCTGCCCGAACACGGGCCGTTCAGAAAGTCGTATTTATTCTTTTGATGAGTATAGATTTACTAATGTTTTAACCGATTACGAATGATGAATTTTTTTGAAAAGAAAAAATCCCTGCGGGGCTCAGTCGTATTGTTGTCATCCCTGCTTTTGGGAAGCATGACCACCTCTTGCGTAGACAGCAGTTTCGACTTTGACAAGGATTTTGACTGGTCTATCAACACCGGTTATCTGGCCTTTCCGGTAGGAAAGACGGATACCATATTTCTCGATGACATCATTGAAATTGACGAAGGTGACGATTTGCAGATTGTACCTGACGCCGACGGAAACGGTGTTGCCGGAGAATATCATCTGATTAAGGATGGCGAAATCGACAGAGCGTCGGCCAATGTCAGGATGGCTACCGTTGACGGATCTACTACCCATATTGACCCCATTACGGCGGCTGATGAAAACAGCGTGGTCAGCCCTTCGGGCATGATTACGACCCAGGTCAGCCAGACGGGCGACGTGAAGGCCGATGCCGCTGATATCGACGACGCCCTCAAGGAGTTGGGCTCTCTTAAGGCAGCCGCTCCCACGGCGCTGACATTGAATATCAAACTGGAGGGTAATTTGAACTTCAGCACCATTTCCGGAAATCTGAAAGTAAAGTTCCCCTCGTTCCTGGTGTTTAATGACCCGGCCGTTAATGCCAACAATGAAATTCAGATACCTTGCAGCGAGTTGCAGCTGAATGTGCCCTACGTGCGCACCTTGCAGCTGACCGGTTATCACTTTGACGGCGGACTGCCCGTGGTCAACAACGAAATACACCTGAACGAGCAGGTGGTCATTACCGGTGAAACCAACGTGCAGCTCCCCTCTGGCGGACAGGTAGGCAGCGGCGTGAAACTGCAGATTGTGCCAACCGTATTGCTGGCCGACATGTCGGTTGATGAGGCTACGGGTATAATTCAGCCCGAAATTGACGCAACCAAGACTTCGGTGGAAATCAGCAACCTGCCCGACTTCCTGAACGACGACGAAACCAGTCTGTCAGTCAGCAATCCCGTTATCCTGTTCAGCGCAGTCAATCCGCTCAATGCACCGGTTGACCTTACCGGAAAGATGCTGGGCAAAAAAGAAGACGGCACCCTTATCAGTGGCTCCGAAGTCAAGTTCGGTGCCGGCAGCACAGACCCCATTCTCCTGCAGCCGGGCAGCAACCTGATTGCCCTTTCCCGTCTGGGCACGGGAGGTCCTGCCGGTTCGCAGAACATTGCAGTTGCCAACATCAACAACCTGATTGCCAAAATCCCCGACGTGGTAGAAGTGGAAATGCAGCCTGCCGTCAGCTACGACAAGTATTATTCCATTCGTTTGGGACATGACTATGAGGTGTCGGGCAACTATAATATTGACATTCCTCTTTCGTTTGAAGAAGGGCTGAACATTGTTTATACCGATTCGGCCGACGATCTCAATTCCGACCTGAAAGACCTTGACTTTGAGGAGGCAGCCGTAGAGTTTGATGCCGTCAATACCATTCCGCTTGAACTTGAAGTGAAAGCCGAAAACGTAACGCCGCTCGACATCAACAAGCAGCCGCTTTCAGATATCAAGGTCGAAGTAGAAGGCGGCATTGCAGCCAGCGCCGACGGCAAGACCTCAACCAGACAGACCCTCCTGATAAAGATGACCGAGCAGGTCAAGGGCGCCATGAGCCGTCTTGACGCTATCCGATTCCGCGTGACCGCCGTGCCCGGCCAGGCCATTGGCATAACCCTGCGCAGCGATCAGTGGATGCAGCTTGAAAACATTAAGGTGAAAGTTCCCAAGGGCATCAACATTGATTTGAATTAATTTCTCCCCGACAACTATATCATAAAAACAAGACCAACGAATGAGAACACGTTTATTCAATCATATTTTGTCCGGAGCTGTGGCCTGCTTCTTCTTGGGCGGCACGGCTGTGGCCCAGACACAAAATCTGCGTTCCAGCTATTTTCAGGAAGGTACCGTCAACCGTACCGAACTCAACCCGGCCTTTATGGGCGACTACGGTTATGTAAGTTTCCCGGCCTTGGGTAATTTGGGCTTTGGCGTACAGACAACCGCCGGTATCAAGAATTTTATCTACAAATTGCCTGACGGCCGCCTCACCACCTTTATGCATGAGTCGGTGTCGGCTTCTGATTTCGTCAACAGCCTGCCCCATAAGGTTAACGTGGGACTGAATATGGACATCGATGTCCTTTCCTTTGCCTTCCATGCATGGGTGGATACAACAGCTTTGGCATACGACTCAAGTCGAATACCAATATGTATTTGCCCAGTGACCTGTTCCGCTTCATGAAGCAGGGAATGAAGGATGAGAACGGTAGTGTTTACCATCTGGACAACATAGGCATTTACTCTACGAACTATGCGGAAATTGCCCTGGGTCATGCCCGCGACATCAACGAGCAGTGGACCGTGGGTGGAAAGGTTAAGATTCTGGCCGGACTCGGACGGGCCAGCATGCACATCGATAAGCTCGAGCTTGTGGCTAAGGAAAACCGTTGGGCCGTAACACCCAAGGGGGCTACGATGGAAATGGCCGTAAAGGGACTGAATATCCCGACCAAAGGCGAAACGCAGAATTATCAGGAAGATGATTACATCCTCGACAATTATGGAAACCGTACCGACCAGCTCAAGCCCGGCACCGACGGCCAGCTCTCCTATGACGATATTGACTACGACAGCGGACAGATGGGGCTGAGCGGCATGGGTCTGGCCTTCGACCTCGGAGCCGAATACCGCTTTAATGAGGATTGGACATTCTCGGCATCTTTGCTGGACTTTGGTTTTATCAAGTGGAAACACATGACCAAGGCCTCTATGGAAAATACGTTTGAGTTTGACGGATTTGAAGATATTCCCGTTACCGATTCCGAGGGTAACGAAAATTCGCTCGACAATCAGGTTGACCGTCTGGTTGATGACCTTTCAGACCTGGCCAAGTTCTCGAAGACGGGGGTTGAGCAGAAGTCTACGCAAATGTTGGGCGCAACCCTTAACCTGGCTGCCCAGTACACGTTGCCCGTTTACCGCCGTCTGAAGTTCGGCCTGCTTTCTACCACCCGCATCCAGGGTGCCAATTCGTGGTCGGAGGCCCGCCTGTCGGCCAACGTGGCTCCCATTTCCTGGTTCGACGCTACGGTTGACTACGCCATTTCCAATTATGGTTCAACGGCCGGACTTTTGCTGAATTTCCATGGCCGCGGTGGCAATTTCTTCCTGGGTGTGGATGCCCCGTTGGGCAAGCTCTCCAAGCAGTACGGACCGTTGGGACGTGCGTCAGCCAGCTTCAACATGGGTATCAACTTCCTGTTTGGCAAGAAGTACCAGCGTATGTATAAAGTGAGTGAGGTAGAATCGCTTTGAACCCCGTAAACAAATTGAAGAAAGATGAAAAAATCCATATTATTACTGGCCATGCTGCCCATGTGGGCCTTGGCTGACGATGTCAAGATTACAACCCCTTCACTGGTGGTGAAAAACGATACGCTGACGCTTACGTGCCAGATGGACTTCTCGGTGGTTCGTGCCGGCAACTTCCAGACGTATGCCTTTACGCCCATGCTTTTTGCCGGCGAGGGTGAGCAGTGTACGTTGCCTCCGGTAGTGATTACGGACAAGAAGAAGTTCAAAATGCGCAAGGCCGACCGCAAGCTCGCGGCCAAAGGCAATTATTCCATGCCCTATACCGTGATGCGCGGCATGCCCAGCCAGCGTGAGAGCAGTGTGGTCAACTATACGCTGCAAATGCCCTACAAACCCTGGATGGAGCAGATGAAGATGCGCATTTATGAGGAAAAAAAGGAAGTGTGCATCATTAACCTGCCCACGCCTGAATATATCAAACCCGAGCCGCAGCTGCCGCAGGCCGGACAGATTTGCGAACCCTGCATGCAGATGGTGTCCTATCTTACCCCCAAGGAAGAGCCCATCAAGGTGCGCAACGAGCAGAATACCCTCTACATTCAGTATCCCGTAGGCAGTTCGGCCTTCGACCTGAACATCGGCAAAAACGCTTCCGAATTCGAAAAACTCAAGCGTACGCTGACGCCGCTCACTCAGGGCGACCTGGTGACGTTCAAGTCGGTAGCCGTGTGCGGATATGCTTCGCCCGACGGTTCGGTCAAGACCAACGAACGCCTCTCGGCAGAGCGTGCCCAGTCGTTTGCCGAACATCTGGGGCAGACCTTTGACTTTACCGACAGCCTGCTGCACGTCAGCTCAGCCGGTGAGGACTGGGACGGGCTCATCAGCATTCTCAACGCCCAGAAACCCGACTATGCCCAGCAGGCGCTGGCCATTATCGACGGACAGCCCGACCTCGACAAGCGCGAGGCACAGCTCAAAAAGGAGATGGGCGAGAACTACACCCGTATGCTCAACGACTATTTCCCCCTGTTGCGCCGCATCAACATTTCGGTGGACTTCGAAGTGCGCGAGGTGCGCAACGCCGAGGCAGCCCAGCTCATCTATACCAACCCCAAACTGCTGAGCCTGCAGGAAATGTACGGCGTGGCCAAGAACTACGAGCCGGGCACCAAGGAGTACAAACAGGTGTATGAGATTGCCGCTACCTGCTATCCCGAGGACGTGGTGGCCAACATCAACGCCGCTTCGGCCAACATCATCTCCGGCGACTTTGAGCGCGCCCAGCAGCTCATGGACCGCGTGAAGGACGATCCGCGCGCCTATAACAACCTGGGTGTGCTGGCCTGGCTCAACGGCGATGCCGACAAGGCGGTGGAATGGTTTACCAAAGCCCTGCAGGAAGAGCCCGAAAAGGCCCAGCATAATCTGGAATACATACAATAGGATTCAGACATAAGAAATAAAAAAAAAGGCGAAAGCCAGTATTGTTTTCATAGTAGTAGTTTTTAAGTAGAAATGAGGAGGATACGGACGTGATGTTCGGGTCCTCCTTTCTTTTTATCCCTTTCTCCCCGGGTAGTGGGGCCTCCGGGGTTCCGCCATTCCGTTGCTGGGGGAGGGGGAAGGCTCTTTACTGCCGAAATGGGGGACAACCGCTTTTCCAGTCTCCCCGCCTTTCAGCGCATTGCGGCAGCCGGTGGCGGTCGGGGAGGAGCGCAACCGGAAAAAGGTGGCGGCTAAAAAAAATAACAAGCCGGGTAAAAGAAAACCGGTGCCGGGTAAAAGATTTTAAGTACCGGCTAAATTCCGTTCCGACGTTGAAACGTTAAAAATAATGTCGTTTTTCCGGCCGGTTTCCGTCGTCATAATTTTTTTGCCCGCCTTCGGGATGGTGCTAAAGAGGCGTTTCGGGGCCTTTTCTCGGTTGGGGATATGGTTTTTATCAATGTGGGCTTTCAGTGCGCAGCGTGGGCGTGGAATGACGCTCTAAACCCCGTTTTTTGTCCCTTCTGCCTGTCCGTTTTTACCTGAATTTCGGAAAACTTTTTTCCTGCTTTTTTGTAAAAAGTTTCCCGAAAAAAAATTTTTGGCTTTTTCTTTTTTGCCTTGACGGATATGCTTATCTTTGCATCGGTCAAGTCCGGAAGGAGCCTTCGGGCCATGGTCATACGAATATTCCGCACTGAGGGCATGAGCCTTTGATTAATTCGTAAAACGCTGATTAATAATACTTTAAATCACCGTTAAAAGAGCGCTTCTTTGAAACTCTCCGTCTGAAACGATTGAGCCACAACTACTTCCGGGCGTTTGTTTCAGTCCCTTTTCAGATGGCGGCTGCAACAGCCTGAACAGCTTATTTTCAGTGGCCGGTCTGACAAAAAAGTTTTCCGAAATATAAATGTAATAACACGAAATAATAGATTGTAAAGTCATGAGCTACGATTCCTTTATGATTACCAAGCGCGACGGTTCAACCGAGTCGTTTTCGCTGGATAAGATTAAAAATGCAGTACTGAAGGCCTGTGCCTCAGTCAACGAACCCATCAATGCCGAAATCCTGCAGCAGATTCTCGGACACCTTACCTTCTGCAACGGCATGAGCGTGGAAGACATCCAGAATCAGGTGGAAGTAGCCCTGATGAGCGAGCGCAAGTTCAAGGCCGCCAAGAGTTTCATGCTCTACCGCCAGCGCCACATGGAAGACCGCGAGGTGCGCGACAAGCTGAAGTTCCTCATTGACTACTGCGACTCGTGCAATCCCGCCACCGGCTCCAAGTACGACGCCAACGCCAACGTAGAGAACAAGAACATTGCCACCCTGATTGGCGAGCTGCCCAAACAGGGCTTTATCCGCCTGAACCGTCGTCTGCTGTGCGACCGTATCAAGGAAATGTACGGCAAGGAACTGGCCGACCGCTACCTCTACCTGTTGGAGCACCATTATATTTATAAGAACGACGAGACCAGCCTGGCCAACTATTGCGCCTCCATTACCATGTATCCGTGGCTGCTCAACGGCACCACCAGCATCGGTGGCAACTCTACGGCGCCGACCAACCTGAAGTCGTTCTGCGGCGGCTTTGTCAACATGGTGTTCATCGTGTCGAGTATGCTGTCGGGTGCCTGCGCTACGCCGGAATTCCTGATGTACCTGTCGTACTTCCTCGCCAAGGAGTACGGCGCCGACTTCTACGAGCGCGCCGACGAGGTGGTTGACCTCTCGCTCAAGCACCGCACCCTCGACAAGGTCATCACCGACTGCTTCGAGCAGATTGTCTACTCCATCAACCAGCCTACGGGAGCCCGCAACTTCCAGGCCGTGTTCTGGAACATTTCCTACTACGACAAGTATTATTTCGAGAGCATCTTCGGCGACTTCTTCTTCCCCGACGGCACCAAGCCCAGCTGGCCCGCCGTCAGCTGGCTGCAGAAGCGCTTCATGCGCTGGTTCAACCAGGAGCGCACCAAGACAGTGCTCACCTTCCCGGTGGAGACGATGGCCCTGCTCACCAAGGACGGCGACGTCATCGACAAGGAATATGCCGACTTCACGGCCGAGATGTACGCCGAGGGTCACTCCTTCTTTACCTATATGAGTGACAACGCCGACTCCCTGGCTTCCTGCTGCCGCCTGCGCAACGAAATTCAGGACAACGGCTTCAGCTACACGCTGGGTGCCGGTGGCGTGTCCACGGGTTCCAAGAGCGTGCTCACCATCAACCTCAACCGCTGCGTGCAGCAGGCTACGCGTGAGGGACGCCCCTATCTGGACTTCCTGGAAGAGGTGGTAGACCTCGTACACAAAGTGCAGATGGCCTACAACGAGAACCTGAAAAACCTGCTCAAGAAAGGCATGCTGCCCCTCTTCGATGCCGGCTACATCAACATCGCCCGCCAGTACCTGACCATCGGTGTTAACGGTATGGTGGAGGCTGCCGAGAGCCTGGGCATGAGCATTACGGACAACGAGGAGTATCTGGGCTTTGTCCAGAACATTCTGGGCCTCATTGAGCACTACAACAAGAAATACCGCACCAAAGAGGTGATGTTCAACTGCGAGATGATTCCGGCCGAGAACGTTGGTGTAAAACACGCCCGCTGGGACCGCGAGGACGGCTACTACGTGCCGCGCGACTGCTACAACAGCTACTTCTACGTGGTGGAGGACCCGAACACCAACGTGCTCGACAAGTTCCGCCTGCACGGCCGCAAGTACATCGAGCACCTGACCGGCGGCTCTGCGCTCCACATGAATTTGGACGAGCACCTGAGTTTCCAGCAGTACCGCCAGCTGCTGCGCGTTGCGGCTCGCGAAGGATGCAATTATTTCACCTTCAACATCCCCAACACCCTCTGCAACGACTGCGGGCACATTGACAAGCGTTACCTGCACGAGTGCCCCAAGTGCCACAGCAAGAACCTGGACTACCTGACCCGCGTCATCGGTTACCTCAAGCGCGTCTCCAACTTCTCGCTCGACCGCCAGAAGGAGGCTGCCCGCCGTTACTATGGCCACCTGAACACGGCCGAAAAAGAGGAGGTAGGGCAATGCTGAAATACGCCAACTATGACATCGTCTTCCAGGAGTTTCCCGACGAGGTAACCTTGGCCATCAACATCACGGGCTGCCCCAACGGCTGTCCGGGCTGCCACAGCGCCTACCTGCAGCGCGACTGCGGCGAGCGGCTCACGCTGCAGAGCCTCGAGGACATGCTGCGCCCCTACGACGGTGGCGTAACGTGCATCGGGCTGATGGGCGGCGATGCGCACCCCGACGAGGTAATGGCCCTGGCGCGCCAGATTAAGGAGCACTACGAGGGCCGCATCAAGGTGGGGTGGTATTCGGGCCGTCAGGACCCGCCGGCCGGTTTCCGGGCGGAGGTCTTTGACTATGTCAAGTTCGGCCCCTACGTGGCCAAATACGGCCCGCTCAAGTCGCGCACCACCAACCAGCGCCTCTACCGCATTGACCGTGGCACGCAGCTGGTGGACATTACGGCCCGCTTCTGGCAGCGCTGAGACTGTCGGGCGGCCGCTCTCCGGACCGCATCGGTCGCGGCCGGGCGCGCACCTAATCAGAAAAAGTAGATACACATTGTTTTAATTAATACGGATAGACTTATGATTCGATTAAATTGTTTTGTTTCGGTCAGCGCCGAAAATAAGGCTGCCGCTCTTGAGGCTGCCAAGGCTCTGACGGCATGTTCGTTGAAGCAGGATGGCTGCGTAGCTTACGACACCTTTACCAGCGCCACCCGTGAGGAGGTTTTCATGATTTGCGAAACCTGGCGTGACAAGGAAGCCCTGGCTGCTCACTCTGCCAGCGCCGAATTCAAGAAATACGTAGGCGAGATTGAGAAACTGGCTCAGATGAAAATCGAGCAGTTCGAGTTCTAACGGATTTCCCGCTTCAGGGTTGCCGCCCCGTGCGGCTGCCCCGTGCAGACCATACTTTTGTGCGTCGCCTTACCTCCGGCCGTGAGCCGCGGTAAGGCGACGTTTTTTTGTGCCATTTCTCGTCCCCAGCGGCAGTGCCCGGCTTGCGCTCCCGGCGTGTGCCCCGTTTCCGGCCCGCAGTGCCGGGATGGTAGTCCTTGCTCGCCGCGGAGGCTTACGTGCGGCCTGTGCTTTGAAAAATGTGCGGCTCGTCCTTGTAGAGCGGCTGTGGGTACTTGCGGTTTTGTCGTTGGTGGCCAAGGGCAGGCGTCGGGTAGAGTTATCGGCCGGGCACCGGCCGATAACTCGGCGGCTCGGAAAAAATTTTCGGCGGCTCGGAAAAAATTTTCGGCGGCTCGGAAAAAAAACTCGGTGCCTTCTCGTTTCAAAAAGGTCCCGCCTGTTTTTCCGCCGCGTGGGGACGTCATTTTTTCGGGGGCCGGATGTCCTGTGCCAGCGGCAGGTAGCGGGTATGGGCATGAGGTGCGGCCGCCAATGCGGGGCGGACGGAGCGGCTGCTGACCTGGGTAACCTTTGGCGCGACGGATAGCACACAAGTTACATCGTATGAAACAAATGTTACATATAACAAAATTTGTACCTTATGTAACATTTATTACAATCGGGTTACGGAGCGACGTTGTATATTTACATCCGCTTTGGCTCCCACGCCCTGTGGCAGTGGGCTTTGGCGGAGGGCCCGTAACGACGGGCGAGGCTCCATGCGGGAGCCGTATTACAAATAGGTATTGCTATGAAGAACCGTTAGGAAAGCTTCTTCCCTCTCGCCTTTGCGGTCGGACCGCGGCGCGGCACGCCGCCGGAGCCATTTGCGGGCCAGGCCCGCGGGCAGGTGCTGTGCAGTGCGCCGGACTGCCGGTTTGGTGGCCGGTAGGATTAGCAGGCTCTCCACGGAGCTGTACGGCCGCCTTAGCCACTCCCTTCGGGGTAGGCAGCGCTTCCGCCATTCCGCCTTGCGGCCCGTGGTCGGGACAGCTTGCTGCCGAATCAATGACTGGAAACATATCCTCAAAAAATACGATAAATACATGAAATCCTATCTACTCGCCACCCTTACCCTGTCGGCCGCTTCGGCCCTGACGGCCTGCCAGTCGGGACAGTCCGCCATTCAGGTGGAGCATCCGACCGACTCGCTCACGGTGCTCCACATCAGTCATCCCCAAAAATACCTGCTCCTGCCCATCCAGGAATCTGCGGCCGAGGGCAAGGTGAAGCTCGACACCGGCAGTCCGGCCGACATGGCCATGGACGTGCGTCTGGCCACCGACAGCATTGACTATTACGTGCCCTTTGAGCTGCCCGAGGGGGCGGCTCAGGCCAAGGTCAGCATCGACCGTGTGCACAAAGGTGCCGTTTGCTGGGACAGCCTGTCGGTGTGCGCCGCGTTTGACTCCACCAGTACCGACTATTTCCGCCCCGTCTACCATCACACGCCCGTCTATGGCTGGATGAACGACGCCAACGGACTGGTGTACAAGGACGGCGAGTATCACCTCTACTTCCAGTACAACCCCTACGGCTCCAAGTGGGGCAACATGCACTGGGGCCACTCCGTCAGCCGCGACCTCGTCCACTGGCAGCACCTTGAGCCGGCCATTGCGCGCGACACGCTGGGTCACATCTTCTCGGGCAGTACGATAGTGGACAAGGACAACGTGGCCGGCTACGGCAAAAACGCCATCATTGCCTTCTACACCTCGGCCAGCGACGAGCACGGCCAGATTCAGTGCATGGCCTACAGCACCGACAACGGCCGCACCTTTACCAAATATGAGCACAACCCCATCCTGACCCCCTTTGACGGGCTGAAGGACTTCCGCGACCCCAAGGTGTTCTGGTACGAGCCCACGAAGCAGTGGATCATGATTGTGTCGGCCGACACCAACATGCGCTTCTACTCCTCCACCAACCTGAAGGACTGGCAGTACCTGAGCCAGTTTGGCGAGGGCTACGGCGCCCAGCCCAATCAGTTTGAGTGCCCCGACTTTGTGCAGCTGCCCGTCGACGGCGACAAGAGCCGCATGAAGTGGGTCATGATTGTCAACATCAATCCCGGTTGCCTCTTTGGCGGCAGCGCCACGGAATATTTTGTGGGCGATTTTGACGGCAAGACGTTCCGCTGCGACGACGCCCCCTCCGTCACCAAATGGCTGGACTACGGCAAGGACCATTACGCCACGGTCTGCTTCTCCAACACCGGCGACCGCGTGGTGGCCGTGCCCTGGATGAGCAACTGGCAGTATGCCAACGCCACCCCCAACCGCCAGTACCGCGGGGCCAACGCCCTGCCGCGTGAGCTCTCGCTCTACAGCAAGGACGGTTCCGTCTATATGGCCGCCAACGCCGTGAAGGAAACGGCCAAACTGCGCCGCGACACCCAGAATATGGGCAGCTTTACGGTCAGTGGCGAGCGCCTCATCCGTCCGCTGTCCACGGGCGAGGGCGGTGCCTGCGAGCTGACCCTGAGCCTCACGCCCGGCCAGGCCACGCGCACCGGCTTTGAGCTGCTCAACGACCAGGGCGAAAAGGTGGACATCTATTTTGACCTCACCCGCCAGCGCCTCGTCATGGACCGCACGCAGAGCGGGCTGGTTCACCTCGACCGCCACGGCGAGATGAACGTGCACGAAAAGGAGACCGACGAGCATCGCAAGCGCCTCTCCGTCAACTACGTCAACGACTTTGCGCTGGGCACGTGGGCCCCGCTCTCGCTCTGTGAGGGCAAGACCTATCAGGTGCAGGTGTTTGTGGACAAGACTTCGGTTGAAATCTTTGTAGACGGCGGCCGCATAGCCATGACCAACCTCGTGTTCCCCACCACGCCCTACAACGCACTGCGCTTCTACAGCCAGGGCGGCGAGTCGTCCGTCGGTCAGCTCACCGTCCACCGGCTGGGACTGTAAGAATTCTGTAGCCTCTGACCATTCCGAAAAACCGTAATCCATATGAAAGCCGAAAAACAACCCCTTCAGTACGGGAAACTCATTCCCGTCATGCTCTGCTTCTTTGCCATGGGCTTTGTAGACCTGGTCGGCATTGCGTCCAACTACGTCAAGCGCGACCTCGCGCTCACCGATGCCCAGGCCAATATTTTTCCCTCGCTCGTGTTCTTCTGGTTCCTCATCTTCTCCGTACCCACGGGCATGCTGATGAACCACATCGGGCGCAAGCGCACCGTGGTGCTCAGTCTGGTGGTGACGGCCGTGTCGCTGCTGCTGCCCGTTTTTGGCGACGGCTACGGCCTGATGCTCTGCACCTTCTCGCTGCTGGGCATCGGTAACGCCCTGATGCAGACCTCGCTCAATCCGCTCCTGAGCAACATCATTGCCGGTGACCGCCTGGCCAGCTCGCTCACCTTCGGGCAGTTTGTCAAGGCCATAGCCTCGTTTCTGGCCCCCTACATCGCCATGTGGGGCGCCACGCAGGCCATTCCGTCGTTCGGACTGGGCTGGCGCGTGCTCTTCCCGGTGTATATGGTGGTGGCCGTGGTAGCCGTCTTCTGGCTCTCGGGCACGACGATTGAGGAGGAAAAGCCCGACCGCGCCTCCGGCTTTGCCGACTGCCTGCGCCTGCTGGGCCGCCCGTTCATCCTGCTGTGCTTTTTGGGCATCATCTGCCACGTGGGCATTGACGTGGGCACCAACACCACCGCGCCCCGCCTGCTCATGGAGCGCGTGGGCCTGACGCTCGACGAGGCCGGCTTCTCCACCAGTCTTTACTTCATCTTCCGTACAGCGGGCTGCCTGCTCGGCGCCTTCATCCTGCGCCACCTTTCCACGCGCCGCTTCCTGGCCGTGAGCGTGGCGTGCATGCTGGTGGCCATGGCCGGTCTGCTCGTCTCCAACGTGCATTACGTCATTTATGCCTGCATTGCCCTCATCGGTTTTGGCAATTCAAATGTTTTTTCCATTATCTTTGCGCATGCGCTGACGGCTGTACCCGAAAAGAAGAACGAAGTGTCGGGCCTGATGATTATGGGTCTCTTCGGCGGCACCATTTTCCCGCTCTTCATGGGCCTGGCCAGCGACGCCATCGGTCAGCGCGGTGCCGTGGCCGTGATGGCTGTGGGTGTGCTCTACCTCATCTTCTATACCCTGAAGCTCCGCCGATAGGCTGTGCGACTTGAAATCAATTCTGTTTGACCTCAAAAAACAATATCAGTCATGAATAATAATCACTTCATAGTAGTAGGAATGGGCGAAGCCTTGTGGGACATGCTGCCCGAGGGGAAACAGCTGGGCGGTGCGCCCGCCAACTTTGCCTATCATGTGTCGCAGTTCGGCCTGGAAAGCCGCGTGGTCAGTGCCGTAGGGCAGGACAAGCTGGGCACTGAAATTTTGGACAGCTTCCGTGAGCGTCAGCTCGCCTCGCTCATCGAAACCGTGCCGTACCCTACCGGTACCGTGCAGGTGGAACTTGATGCCGCCGGCGTGCCCTGCTATAATATTAAGGAGGGTGTGGCCTGGGACAACATTCCCTACACTCCGGCCCTCGACGAGCTGGCCCGCCATACGGGTGCCGTCTGCTTCGGTTCGCTGGCGCAGCGCAGCGTCGTGTCGCGCGAAACCATTCATCGTTTCCTCGACGTAGTGGCGGCTACGTCCGACACGCTCCGCATTTTCGACATCAATCTGCGCCAGAGCTTTTATACCAAGGACATTATCTGCGACTCCCTGCGTCGCTGCAATGTGCTGAAAATAAACGATGAGGAACTGGTGGCCGTGAGCCGCATGTTTGGTTATCCCGGCATTGACCTGCAGGACAAGTGCTGGATTCTGCTGGCCAAGTACAACCTGAAAATGCTCATCCTTACCTGCGGCGTCAACGGCAGCTACGTGTTTACGCCCGGCGAGGTGTCGTTTGTGGAGACGCCCAAGGTGCAGGTGGCCGACACCGTAGGCGCCGGCGACTCGTTTACCGCCGCCTTTACCGCCGCCATCCTGCGCGGCCGTTCCGTCAGGGAGGCCCATGCGCTGGCAGTCGAAACCTCGGCCTATGTCTGCACGCAGCAGGGCGCCATGCCCGGGCTGCCCGAGCGGTTGACGGCGCAGCTGGCCTGAGCTGTGCCGGCCGGCATCGGCAGGATGCCTGCGCGGCTTGCTTCCTCATGCTCCCCGGTGGGGCGGAGGGGGCAGGCCGCGCCGTTTGTGGCGGGTTTTTGGTGTTGCGGCGGTTTGTCAAGGATTAAATCCGTATATTTGTACTGAGATTTTATGCCCATGAAGTGTCGTTTCAGCCTCCTTTTCGTGTGTGCCGTCCTGTGTCTGCTCCTTTTGGGCAGTTGCGGGGCGGAGCGGGCACGCTATGTCATTGGCGTGTCGCAGTGCAGCGACGACGCCTGGCGCTCGCAGATGAACCAGGAAATCCGCCGCGAGGCCCTTTTCTATCCCCAGGCGCGGGTGGAGTTCCGCTCGGCCCACGACGACAGCCGCCGCCAGATTGCCGACATCGAGGCTTTTATCCGCGAGGGGGTCAACCTGATTGTGGTGGCGCCTAACGAGGCCGACGCCATGGCTCCCGTCATTGAAAAGGCTTACAGGCAGGGCATTCCCGTAGTGCTGGTGGACCGGAAAATCAATTCTGAGCAGTACACGGCCTACATCGGGGCCGACAACTACCGCATGGGGCGCGAGGTGGGCGCTTACATTGCCCACAGCCTGGGCGGCCGGGGCAACGTGGTGGAACTGACGGGCCTGCAGGGCTCCACTCCGGCACGCGACCGCCACCGCGGCCTGCTCGACGCGCTGAAGGCTTACCCCGACATCCACATCGTGGCCACGGCCGACGCCGGCTGGTTCCGCCAGTCGGCCGCGCAGGCCTTTGATTCCATCCTCCGGCGCGAGCCGCGCATTGACCTCGTGTTTGCCCACAACGACCCCATGGCCGCCGGAGCCCGTCAGGCCGCGGCCCGCGTGGGGCGCGACACGACGATGAAGTTTATCGGCGTTGATGCCCTTTCGGGCGAGGGGCTGGGGGTGGAGATGGTGACCGCCGGTACTCTGGATGCTACCTTTATCTACCCCACCGGGGGCGACTGGGTGATGCAGGTGGCCATGGACATCCTCGAGGGCCGCAACTATCCGCGCGAAACGCTCCTGCCCACGGCTGTGGTCAACCGGCAAAACGCCCGTATCATGCAGCTGCAGACCGACCACATTGCCACCCTCGACAAGAAAATAGAGCAGCTCGACGGCCAGCTCAACTCCTTCCTGATGCGCATGGCCACGCAGCGCACGTTCCTGCTGGTCAGCGTCGGACTGCTGGTGCTGGTCATGGGACTGCTGGTCTACGTGGTGCGCTCGGTGCGCCGCCACGGCCGCCCGCTCTCCGAGCTGTTCCGCCAGCAGCGGCAGGCTGAGCAGCAGCGCGACCGGGTGGTGGCCCGTGCCGGGCAGCAGGCCGACGCCGCCCGGGCGCGTCAGGACTTTGACTACCACGTGTTCTGCGACATCCGCACGCCCCTGGGCCTCATTGCCGAGCCCGTCAGCCAGCTGGCCGACAGCCCCCGTCTGGATGCCCACGACCGCGACCTGCTGGACATGGCCCACAGAAACGTCACCCTGCTGCAGCGGCTGGTCAATCAGCTCATCGACTTCCGTCGCTACGAGGACGGCCGCCTGGCGCTCAACCTGAGCCGCTTTGACCTGCGCACGGCCCTGCTGCGGTGGACCGATGCCTTCCGGGCGCTCTCCTTCCGCAGCCACATCCACCTGCACGTGCAGGCCGCGCCGGACACGGACAGCATGGTGGTGGCCGACTCCGAAAAGCTGGAGCGCGTGGTCTACAACCTGCTCTCCAACGCCTTCCGCCTGACGGCTGAAAACGGCAGCATCAGCGTGGCCCTCACCTTCGATGGCGAGGGGGCGGAGCGCAGTCTCTGCCTGCAGGTGTCGGACACCGGCGTGGGCATGCCCGCCGAATATGTGCAGCACATTTTTGACAGCGTTTACAGCCAGGCCGATGCGCGCTACGTGACCTCGCGCGTGGAGCTGGCGCTGGTCAAGGCTTTTGTGGAGCTGCATCACGGCACCGTCAGCATGGATTCCTCGCTCAGGCAGGGCTCGTGCTTTACCATTCGCATGCCGGCCTGCCAGACGGGTCTGCCCGTGGCGCCGGACGACGACTGCCGCCGCGACGCCCTGCCCAGCCTGAAGGAAGGGGCCGTGCTGGCGGCCGGACAACCCGTGCCCGCCGCCGTGTCGGCCGCCGCCGACGATGCCGCCGGCCGTCCCGTGGTGCTGGTGGTCGACGCCAGCCCCGACGTGCGCCGCTACGTGCGCCTCACCCTGCAGGGCGAGTACCAGGTCATGGAGGCCGCCAATGGTCAGGACGCCCTCTGGCGGGCCATGAAATACGTGCCCGACGTCATACTGTGCGATGCCCACATGCCCGTCATGAGCGGCATGGAGTGCTGCCGGCGCCTCAAGTCGGAGCTGCGCACGCAGCACATTCCCGTGGTGCTGCTCACCGACGATGCCGCCGACGACGCCCTGAAAATCGAGGGCTACGCGTGCGGGGCCGACTCCTACCTGCCCAAAACCTTCAGCAGCCGCCTGCTGGCCGTGCGCCTGCACAACCTGATTGACAACCGCCAGCGCCTGCAGCGCTTTTTTGCCGACGGCAGCAACGCCTCGCTCCAAAAGGTGCCCGCGGCCGACGTGGACAGCGGCTTCCTCAACCGCCTGTATGCCATTATCGACAAGCATCTTTCCGACCCCGACTTCGGCGTGGAGCAGCTGGGCGAGCGCATCGGCCTGAGCCGCGTGCAGCTCTACCGCAAGACCAAGACCCTCTGCGGCTATTCGCCCAACGAACTGCTGCGCGCCACGCGCCTCAAGCGGGCCGCCTCGCTTCTGGCGTCCACCGAAAAGACCATTGCCGAAATCACCTACGAGGTCGGTTTCAGTTCGCCGTCGTACTTTACCAAGTGTTACAAGGAATTTTTCGGCGAGAATCCCGCCAACTTCCTCAAGCGGAAAAATGAGAATACGGGTTTGTAGCGCGCTGCCGCTTTTTCCTTGGTTGGACAGTATGCGCAACCAAGAAAAAAACATGCTTGCCGGAGCATAAACCAAACAAGGTCGGACTTTGTTTTTACAGGATGCCTTCCTGTTTTTACAAAGTCCGACCTTGTTTCTGTTTGCCTTAACCTCCTTTCGTCATTGTTGGGAGTGGCATGTTTTCTGTTGGTTCGGGTGGGGATTTTGTTGGCGCGTACAGTGGCAGTTACGGCTGTGTGTGCACCTCAGTTTGCTGATCGTTGTTCTGCAGCAGATGCAGGATATAGAGGTTGAGGTTGGTGCTGTGGTTGTCAAGTCCGAGTTTCTTGCGGATGTGTGTATTGGTTTTGTAGTAGTTGCAGGAGTTGATGTACCGTCCCACCTCCTTGCTGTTCAGTCCCAGGGCAAACAGGCAGCAGTAGCCCACCTCCCAAGGGGTGAGTCCCTGCTCCTCCAGATAGCGTACAAACTCGGGGTGACTGACGGTAAAGGCTTTTCTTGTAGATTGCATAAAGGCTTCCTTGTTCTCCAGAATCCGGGTTATGTGTTTCTCCGGTTCGCGTCCGTCCTCGGTAATATATGCTTTGAAGAATTCGTTGAGCAGGGCCAGCCGGCTCTTGATGATTTCCTTTGTTTCGCTGTTGAGCCGGTTGTTTCCGGCCAGGAGCGACTGCAGGCTCTGAAATTCTTCTTCCAGCTGCTCGTACTGCCGGCGGTAGTGTTCCTTTTCCTGCTCGGCCAGGCGTTTCTGCATCCGGCTGATGCGCAGGCGGTAGCTGATGAAGAGAACAACGAGCAGGAGGATGGCAATGCAGCAGGCCGCCATCCAGTAGTTGCGCACCCGGGTCAGTTCGGCTTCGCGGTTCTGCAGTTCCAGCTGATGCCGGGCCTCGGTCAGGCGTACGTTTTCCTGCAGGGCCGAGATGTTGAGCGAGTCGTTGATGTTGTTGAATTGTGTGTATGCTTCGCCGGCTTCCTTGTATTTTCCCTGGGCGCGATAGAGGAAGTACAGGATGGCATAATACCGACTATCGGAATCTATCGAGGTGTGGAGTTTGTATTGTGAAGCAAAATATTCAGCGCGGTCAAAGTCTTTAATGGCCGTATAGGCGTCAGCTAATGTCAGAAAGTCCCACTTGGATGGGGGCACATGGGACTCGTATTCCTTAATGGCGGCTTGAATGCTGTCTTTACCGCAGAATTTAGTTGCGGCAATCAGATAATTGTTGTAGAAATCCTGTTTTCTTTTTTCGCTTATGTAGGGCCACAATTTTCGGCATTCATTCAGGTATTTCCAGGTGTTGGCCTTGTCATTTTTTAAAGTGTATGTGTTGGCAATGTCAATGAGACAATGGGCGTAGCTGTCTGTTCTCCCGGCCTTTTGAAAGTAATAAGCAGCTTTCTTTCCGGCCTCAATGGCTTTGTCAAAGCTCATTAGTTGTAAATTGGGTTCGAGCTGTGCAAAATAGGCCCGTGCTCGGGTCAGGGTGTCGTTGGATTCTTTTCCTTTTTCCAAGGCTTTCAGATAGGTCTGCAGGGCTTTGCTCATGTTTCCAGCATTCTCGTAGATGCGTCCCTGGTAGTAAAAGGTGCGCATCTGTTCGGTGGGCGTGCCGTGGTCCTCGTAATAGTCAATGGCCGGCTGGAGCACGTGGAAATCCTTGAGGTCAATGTAGTTTTTGTCCAGCGCCATCGACAGGAGCATGGCGTAGCGTGCGCGGTCGTGCTGCGCGCTCAGGCGCAGGGTGTCTATGCGGCGCAGCAGGGTCAGGGCGCTGTCGGGCCGCTGCTCCATCAGGCTGTCGGCCGTGTCAAGCTCGGGCACGGCCGCGGGGCGGGTGCAGGCGGCCAGGCACAGCGCTGCCAGCAGGGCCAACATCAGGCGGAATATGGGCCGCCGTGTGGCAGCATGACGGGGGACGGATGAAACGGGATACATTATGTATGATAATAGATTGAAGATTTACTCACTACAAAAATACACATTTTAGAGCAGAGATGGGGCACAGGTGGCCGTAAATACGGCAAATGCGGCATCGGTCGGTGGGGGCATAGCGAAAAAACGGCGCATCATCCTGCGGCTTCCCCACTTGCCGGAGGCCGTGATGGTGAAGATGCAGAATAATGTGCCGTGGAAGCGGTCATGCCCTGCGGGGTTACCGCTTTTTGGGGTTCTTCTGGAATTTCCATTGCAGGTGGAACATGAAGTAGCTGGGTATGCTGCGGTTCCAGGTTTCGGTGCGTCCCTGCCCGTTGATGGCGTAGGTGACGTTGCTCAGGTTGTGGAGCAGGTCGAAGCCCTGCAGCGTGGTGGTGAGGCGGCCCTTGAGGAAGGCGCGTGAGAGCGAGGCGTTCCATACCAGGTCGTTGGTGTTCATCGAAGCGTCGCCGTAGCCGCGGCGGCTGTACATCTTCAGGTCGGTGGCCAGCTGCAGGCTCCAGGGCAGCCGCCAGTTGGCATTGATGCCGTAGCTGAAGTCGTTGGCATTGATGGTGGTGAAGTCGGGGCGGGGACTGGTGGAGTGGCGGCAGACGGTTTCGCCCAGGAGGTCTACCGTCAGTTTGCCAAAGTTGTAGCCCACTTTTCCGGAGAAACTGATTTGGTGCGTATTGACCTGGCTCAGCGCGACGGCGTCAGACTGCTCGGCCTGTATGAGGTCTACGTTGTGATTGAAGCTGTAAATTACGCGGCCGTTGAGGCTGAGCTTCCGTTTGCAGTATTTGTCGGTGTAGAAACTGCCGCCGGTCCATAAGCTCTTGTTGCCGTTGACGTTTTCGGGGCGGTAGGTGTACACGCCGGTTTCGCGGTTGTAGCGGGTGGCCATGGCGATGCGGTTTTCGTAGAAGCCGAATCCGGCGCCGGCCCACAGGTGCGTATAGGCCGACTTGAAGCGTGAGGCGTTGATGTTGAGGCTGAAGTCGTGGTTGTACGCATTTTTCAGGTTGGGGTTTCCGGTGACGATGGCCAAGGGGTTGTAGGTGTCGCTGATGGGTACGAGCTGCCCCATGTCGGCCGGCTTTTGCTGCATGGTGTAGCGCGCGGCGTACATCACAGACCAGTTACGCTTGTATTTTTTGTCCAGGTCGTAGGTGGTGGTCACCTGGTGAAGGCCCAGTTTGCGGAGCATGACGGTATCGAGCAGGGCGTGTTCGTAATGGTAGCGCTCATTCTGGCGGATGTATTGGTAGCCGATGGCCAGATTAGCCTTGTGGATGGGCAGGGTGAGTTTGGTGCCCACGGTGTGCTCCTGCAGGCGGTCGTCAGTGTAGCGGCTGTTCTGGTTGTCCAGTCCCTGCAGGAGGAGGCTGGTGGTGGAGGGCAGCCACTCAAGCGGGTCGCTTTCGGTCCAGCCGGACACCTGATCGAGGCGGTAGCGGGCCTGGTGGTCGTAGGTGCGGCTGTGGTGGTACTGCCAGTTCAGTTCCCAGTGAATCCGGTCGAAGTTGAAGCGGTAGAGCAGGTTGGTGTGGTATTCGTAGCCGTGGCGGTCGGTGTCGTCATAGCGGTGTCGGCGGTCGTCGGCTTCGGGTTGTTCGGCGTAATTGACGTCGTAGCGGCTGAAGTCGTCGGCTACGGACTTGTGGTAACGGAAGTCGGCACTGGCCTCCAGGTTGTCGCCCCAGATGAACGTGCGCAGGAAACTGACCGACTGGCTGGCCGAGAGGTTCCAGCCGTCGCCCGTCCAGCGGTTGTGCGAGGCGTTGAGGGTGTCGGCATTCAGGCTGTCGGGGTGGGCGTTGAAGCTCTGGCTCAGGGCCGCGCCGAGGCGGTCGGTGCGGTTGTAGGTGAGGTTGGTGCGCAGGTTCAGGTAAAACGGCTTTTTCAGGGTGAAGCCGTTGTAGAGCTGGGCGTTGAGGTTCTTGTCGGTACTGTTGTTCCAGCTGCGGCCAAAGGCGTGGCTGCCGTTAAGGAAGGTTTCGCTGGCCGTGCGGTTCTCGTTTTCGGTCTTGTTCCAGCTGACCGTGGCGTTACCGTTTTCCTCCCAGGTGCGGTCGCGGTTTTCCACAAACAGGTCCACGCCGGCCTGGTGGCGCAGTTCGGTGCCGATGGTGCCGCCCGTGGGGCGCCAGTCGGTGTCGGCGCCGGGGCGTCGGCTCTCGTTGATGTTGTTGGAGGAGGCAAATACCGAGAGACGCGAAAAGTCGGTGAAGCGCAGCCCGAACAGGCGCGCCAGGTAGCGGTCGTGCGTGCCGGCCGAGGCCTGCACGTTGCCCATGTAGCCGGTGGCGTACTCCTTTTTCAGGTTCACGTCCATCACGTAGTCCTTCTCCTCCACGTCCTGCCCCAGGGCTTCGCTGCGCTCGGTGGATTTTTCGTACACCTTGAGCTGCTTGACGGTATAGTAGGGCAGGTTGTCGAGCATGATTTTGTTGTTGCCTTTGTAGAAGTTCTTGCCGTTGAGGAGGAGGTAGTCCACCTTTCGGCCGTTGATGTAGATTTCGCCGTTTTCCTTGAGCTGAGCGCCGGGCAGCTGGCGGATAAGTCCGTCGAGCATGGAGCCTTCGGGCAGGTTGAAGGCGTCGGCGTTGTACACGATGGTGTCGCCCTTGTGAAACACCTTGATTTTGGTGGCCGTCACCACGGCTTCGCCCAGCTGGCGGTCCGGTTTCTTGAATTCGCGCTGCATGGTAATTTGGACTTGCGGCACCTGCTTGATGCGGCCTGCTATTTTCATGGTGTACCAGTAGTCCAGCGGTTGGTATCCCTCGCTTTCCAGGTGGATGCGGTAGCGGGCCGTACGCGCCGGAGCGTAGAACTCGAAGAAGGTTATCCCCTTACTATATGGCGTGTCTTCGGACTGGTACACCTTAATGCTGTCCTTTACCGGCGTGCCGTCTTCATGATAAGCCCATACTTTGAGGCCCATAATATTTTTGCCTGTAAAATTGTCGGTGACGATGCCGGAAACGCGTTCCGTCTTTTCCTTGTTTTTCTGTGCCCGGGCCATAGGGCAGCCCGGGCTGGCCCACAGCAGCAGGCAGATGAGCATGACGAGCAGAGAGGTACGCTTGGGTAAAGTGCTGGCTTTCATAGTTCGGTGTTATTTATAGGTTTTGATAAGAAAAAGTGTGCCACCGTGCGCGCTCCGGAAAGAGTTAAGTTACTTGCTTCAAAAAATGTTTTTCCCCGGACAGGGGCACCATGACACACTTGTAGTTTATTCATACAAAATTACTAATTCATTTTTACCCCCCCCATTTAAAATTTATTAACAATGTTAAAGTGCCGAGATTTTCCGTTTTACGGGCGCTTCTTGGGGGATTTGTGGAATTTCCATTGTACGTGCAGCATCACGTAGTTGGGCAGCGAGAGGCGCCACGTTTCCACCCGTCCCTGCGAGTTGACGGTGGTCATGGTCTGCGAAATCTGGTGCAGCAGGTCGTAGGCTTTGAGCATGAGGTTGAGCCTGCCCTTGCAGAGGCTGCGGCTGATTTGTGCGTTCCATACCAGGTTGTCGGTGTTGAGGCTGCTGTCGGTATAGCCGCGGCGGCTGTACATGTTCAGGTCGGTGGCCAGTTGCAGCTTCAGCGGCAGCTGACATTGCAGAGCCAGCCCGTAGTGGTAGTCAAGGCTGTGGATGGCGTCCTCGGGCGTGTCCTGCGGGTAGATGTTGTTCCAGCCCACCTGTCCCGACAGGCTGACCTTCCAGGTCTGGTATTCATAGTGCAGGGCCAGGGCCTCCGTGGGCAGGTACTGGTTCACGCGGCTGCGACGCGGCTCGCCCATCGTGCCGTCGGTTTTCAGGTCTACGCTGCGGTAGTAGCCGAACTGGGTGCTGACATCCATGCTGAAGCGGCTCTTGCGGTCCAGCTTGCGGTGGTAGCGCAGGCTGTGCTGCGTGTTCCAGTTGCCGTTGATGTTGACGGGCTGATAGGTGTACACACCCGTCAGCGGCTCGTAGCTGACGCTCTGGGCCATCAGGTCGCGCAGGATGTTGAACTGGCTGTTCCAGGTCAGGTGGTGCGCATTGCCGTTCAGCCGTGAGTGTACCAGCAGGTTCACGTGGTGGCTTATGCTCGGCTTCAGGTTGGGGTTGCCCCGCAGAATCTGCAGCGGGTTGGAGGTATCTGTGAAGTCCACTTTCTGGGTCAGGTCGGGGCTGCGCATGTCCATGGAGTAGTTCAGCTGGTAGAGGTCGCGCCAGTGCCGGGTGTTGTATTCCAGGTTCAGGTTGGGGCGGAATATCCAGCGGCAGTCCGTGACGTCGGTGGGCCGGTCGCCGCGCAGGTAGTGCTCGGTGGTCCAGGTGTAGAATATCGGCAGGTTCAGGCTGAACGACGTGTTCCGTCCGCGCTCGTTGTCCTGCTTGTTGTAGGCGGCCTGCAGCCGCGTTTCGTTGGCGCGGTACAGGTTGTCGCTGTTCCAGCTGTTGTCGCGGTCCAGCAGTCGGGCGTAGTCGGCGGCCGAGGGGAGCACCTCGCCGCCGGCAAAATGCTCGTCCCAGTCCAGGCGATAAAGGTGGCTGCCGGTTTTTTGCAGGCGCTGGTGGAAGGCGTCTTCCAGCGTAAAGTGCCATCCGTTGAGCAGGTGGATGGTATATCCGGCCTTGGCCATGACGTCGTATCCGCGGCGGAACTGACGCTGCAGGCGGTCCTGCTGCTCGGTGGCGGGATTGCTGCCCAGCAGGTCCTGCAGGTAGTGGTCGGTCAGGCGGCCGCTGCCGTCTGTCCATTCGGCGCTGGCGCCCAGAATGAGGTCGTCACCCCAGGGCAGCTCCTTGCGGAAGTCAAACTTTTGGCTGACCGTGAGCTGGCGGTCGTAGCCCTCGGCCGTGGTGCGGGTGCGGTTTACCGCCATGCGCATCAGCTGACCCGGCGTGGCGCTGAAGAGGCTGTCGAGCACGGCCACCGTGCTGCCGTAGGCGGCCGGCGACTGGCTGAACTGGCCCGTGCGCGACTCCGTGCGGGTGTCTTCCTTTCGATAGCTGAAGCGCGTGTCCGAAATCAGGCCGATGCGCTTGAGGATCAGGTGGTTGGTGGCGTTCAGGTCGAACCCGTGACGACGGTCGGTCTGCTGGGCGCGGCTGAACACCGAGCCGGAGGGCAGGAACGATTCGGTGGCGGTGTGCGTCTCGTTCAGGCTTCGCCGGTAATTGAACACGGCGTTGGCCGTTTCGCGGTAGCGGCCGTATTTGTCGTCAATCATCAGCTCACCACCCACGTTGTAGAGGCGGGTCTCGCCGGTGGGAGCGTTGGCGCTGCTCCAGTCGCCGTCGCGCCCCGGACTGCGGTTCTCGTTGACGTTGTTGACGTTGGCAAAGAGCGTGAGGCGCGAGTTGTCCGTAAACCGCACGCCAAAGGCCCGTCCCAGCCAGCGCTCGCGCGTGCCGCCGGCGCCTTCCAGGTTGCCCAGATAGCCTATGCTGTATTCCTTTTTCATTTTCACGTTCATCACGTAGTCCTGCTCGCCGTGTGAGCGGCCGGTCAGCTGGCTCAGCTCGGAGTCCTGGTTGTAAAACTCCAGCTTGTCCACGGTATAGTAGGGCAGGTTGTCCAGCATGATGCGGTTGTTGCCTTTAAAGAAGTCCTTGCCGTTCAGCATGAGATAGTCCACCTTTTTGCCGTTCATGTAGATGTCGCCGTTTTCGCGCATTTCGCAGCCCGGCACGCTCCGCACCAGCCCCTCGAGCATGGAGCCTTCGGGCAGTTTGAAGGCTGAGGCGTTCACTACGATGGTGTCGCCCCGGTAGTAGAGTTTTACGCGGGTGGCCCTTACCACGGCTTCGCCCAACTGCTTGTCGGCTTTTATCTTGAGCAGCATGTCGGGCATCTTGAAGTTGTAGATGCGGGCGGGGTGGTTCATGTTGACCATCATCTCGCCGGTTTCATATTGCGGGTGTTCCACCCGTATGCGGAAGGTGGTGGGCTTGCGGGGCACGTTGAGCGTCCAGATTCCCATTTTCGGGTCGGTGCGCAGCGTGTCGATAATCTGGCCGCGCTTGTCCATGACGGTAACCCGTGCGTCGGTCACGCCTACGCGGGTGAACGAGTTTCTGACGGCTTGCGAGATGAGGATTTGGGTATTCTGAGCCGAAGCCAGGAGCGAGCTGCATAGCAGAATCAGATAAAGATATCTTTTCATGTGCATTCTTTTGGTTTGTTGCGAAAAATCATGATCACAATCTGCTCTTGTCATGAGCTGATTGCAGTCATGTCTTTACCGTTCTTTATGTTACGAAATTACGTAATCATAGTTTGGAAGCCAAATAGAAAGTTTTCCTGGCAGAATATATCATACTGTAAATCAGTATGTATAAAAAAATCTTTTGATGAAAGTTTGCTTTAGACGTACAAAATCTTGCTGAATAAAGGGAAAAGAGCAGATTGTGTGAGTGATAAGGGAAAAATAAATTCCGGTTTAGCAAATGTTCTGATCCTTTTGTGTTTCTCGTTTATTTTCTTCCAGCATTTTTTTGATGTAGAGGTTGAGGTTTGTGCTGTGGCTGTCGAGTCCGAGTTTCCTGCGGATAAGGCTGTTCATTTTGTAGTAAGTGCTGGAGTTGATGTAGTGTCCTACCTCTTTGCTGTTCAGTCCCAGAGCATAGAGGCAGCAGTATCCTACCTCCCAGTCGGTGAGGCCGTGGCTTCGGAGTTTTTGGATGAAGACGGGATGACTGATGGAAAACGACTGGCAGGTAGATTGCATGAAAGCCTCCTTGTCCTCCATGATTTGGCGGATGCGCATTTCGGCTTTGTTGCCTTTTTCGGCCAGGTGTGCTTTGATAAAATCGTTGAGCAGGTCCAGTCGGTTTTTGACAATATCTTTTGTTTCATCGTTGAGCCGGTTGTTTTCTTGCAGGAGTAGCTGGAGCCCCTGATATTCTTCTTCCAGCTGCTCGTATTGCCGGCGGTACTGTTCCTTTTCCTGTTCAGCCAGACGCTTCTGCATCCGACTGATACGCAGGCGGTAGTAAGTAAAAAGCACGAAGAGCAGGAGTAACGCTATGCTGCAGGCTGCTATCCATAGGTTGCGTACCCGTTTGTGTTCGGATTTTTCAGCTTGCAGTTCCTGCTGATGCCGGGCCTCGGTCAGGCGTACGTTTTCCTGCAGGGCTGAGATGTTGAGCGAGTCGTTGATGTTGTTGAATTGTGTGTATGCTTCGCCGGCTTCCTTGTATTTTCCCTGGGCGCGATAGAGGAAGTACAGGATGGCATAATACCGACTATCGGAATCTATCGAGGTGTGGAGTTTGTATTGTGAAGCAAAATATTCAGCGCGGTCAAAGTCTTTAATGGCCGTATAGGCGTCAGCTAATGTCAGAAAGTCCCACTTGGATGGGGGCACATGGGACTCGTATTCCTTAATGGCGGCTTGAATGCTGTCTTTACCGCAGAATTTAGTTGCGGCAATCAGATAATTGTTGTAGAAATCCTGTTTTCTTTTTTCGCTTATGTAGGGCCACAATTTTCGGCATTCATTCAGGTATTTCCAGGTGTTGGCCTTGTCATTTTTTAAAGTGTATGTGTTGGCAATGTCAATGAGACAATGGGCGTAGCTGTCTGTTTTCCCTACCCTTCGGAAATAATAAGTAGCTTTTTTCCCGGCCTCAATGGCTTTGTCAAAGCTCATCAGTTTCAAATTGGGAGTGAGTTGTGCGAAATAGGCCCGTGCTATGGTCAGGGTGTCGTTGGATTCTTTTCCTTTTTCCAGAGCTTTCAGAAAGGTCTGCAGGGCTTTGCTCATGTTTCCTGCGTTTTTGTAGATGCGTCCCTGGTAGTAAAAGGTGCGCATCTGTTCGGTGGGTGTACCGTGGTCTTCGTAGTAGTCAATGGCTGGCTGGAGCACGTGGAAATCCTTGAGGTCAATGTAGTTTTTGTCCAGTGCCATCGACAGGAGCATGGCGTAGCGTGCGCGGTCGTGCTGCGCGCTCAGGCGCAGGGTGTCTATGCGGTGCAGCAGGGCCAGGGCGCTGTCGGGCCTTTGCTCCATCAGGCTGTCGGCCGTGTCAAGCTCGGGCACGGCTGCGGGGCGGGTGCAGGCGGTCAGGCACAGTGCCGCCAGCAATGCGAGGTAAAGGCCGGCCGTGTGCAGCGCATGAGACGGAGCGGAATGACGATATGACATGGATTTCTCTTTTTTCGATAAGTGTTTCAAGCACTTTATGCAAAAGTACAAATATTTTGCGGGCTGCGGCAGGGGGGCATTTATCAAAATGATGGAGGAGTGGACAAATACGTCGTTTTTTGATAAGAAAAGGTCGGACTTTGTGAAAATAAAGTCCGACCTTCTTTGTTTTTGCTCCCGACTTTTTGCGTGTAAGGCGGAAAAGATGTAAATCCGTGCCTTTCAGCGCAAAGCATGAATAAACAGGCTACTTGTTTTCCAGAGATAACGCCGGGAAGCGAAGGGCCGGGAGTAATGGTACGGTTTGAAACAAACCGCCATAACCGCCGCTGCCGGTGTTATCATTTGATTGATATGTATATGATATTTTTGTGTTGAAAATTTTGTACCTCAGTTTTTTCTGAGGCGGGTAGAGTACAGAGTCAGTTTGAAACCGGCCGACTCTGTGCCTGTTGCTGGGGATTTACAGGGTAAACGTACCCTCACCTGCGTACTCGGTCGATTCAATGACCAGCAGGTAGTGTCCGGAACCGCTGGTTAAATTCAGGGTGACTGTCGGTTCCTGCGTGGCATTGACCGTTGTGCTGCCTACCGTAGCGTGGGTCTGGCTGTCCTTTACGGTGACGGTTGTTTCGCCCAACAGTTCAGGCAGTGACAGCACAAGGCGAAGCGGATTGGAATATATCTCTCCGGTGGCAAAAAGCACATGTCCTGAGCGCTCATCATCTTTATCATTATCTTTTCCCCCTAATCCTACAACAATGTCGTCATTCGTTTTTTGAACTTGTGCGGCATAAACTGCATTTCCGAAACAGATGCACAGGCACATGAAGAATAGAGTTACGGTAAATCTGATGCTTTTCATGATAAACATTTTGTTTGATTTGAGTTGCAAAAATAGCAATTTAAAGTTTGAGCACAAAGTAAAAAGTTTTCTTTCGGTATTTGTAAATATTTGATAAATAGGATGTTATAAAATATTTACGCAGAAAAGTTTTCCACCTTCGAAATAATGTTTGCTGTATCAACAAATCCGGCTCAATTTGAAAGGAAACAAATGCTTTCGGCCAGTTTTTTAGTAGTTCCAGTTCCTTTCTACCCACCGCAGTATATTTTTCCGGGCTGTTTCTGGACGAATGGCTTCTTCAAGGGGCATGCCGGCTGGTGTCAGGCTGCTGACCCGGCTGAAACCAGCCTGCAGGAGCGGAGCTGCATCGTCGGCCTGTCCGGCTATTAGCCAGACGGGAATTCCCTGCTGTCGGGCCCGCCGCATTACCCTTTCGGGCAGCTTGCCCATGAGGGTCTGACGGTCGGCATGGCCCTCGCCGGTAATGACGAGGTCGGCATGCTTCAGGAGGTGGTCAAAACCGGCGAGGTCAAGCAGCAGGTCGGCACCGGATTCCATGGTAGCCTGCAGATATTGCAGAAAGGCGTATCCCAGCCCGCCGGCCGCTCCGGCACCCGGCAGGGTGGAGGCGTCCCACCCCATACGCCGGGCCGACAGTTCGGCAAAGTGGCGCGCGCGGCGGTCCAGCTCGTCCACCATGTCGGGCGTGGCGCCCTTTTGCGGGGCAAATACGTGGGCGGCGCCTTCGGGGCCGTAGAGCGGGTTGCGTACGTCGCTGGCCAGGACAAACCGGCAGCCGCCCAGCATGTTGTGTATCACTTCGTCAATGGTACCGCCGGGAGCCAGCGTGTCGGTCAGCCCCCGCAGCATGCCTCGTCCGGCATCGCTCGTGCCGCTGCCGCCCAGCCCGATGATAAAGCGGCGGCAGCCGCGGCGTGCGGCGTGAGCCACCAGTTCGCCTACACCGTAGGAGGTGGCCGTCAGCGGGTTGCGCTCGGCGGCCGGTATGAGGGTCAGTCCGCAGGCCTGGGCCGATTCAATGATGGCCGTTCCGTCGGGCGCCAGTCCGTAGCGGGCCGTGACGGGCCGCATCAGCGGGTCGTGTACCTCCACTTCAATGGTCTGCCCGTGCAGGGCGGCGGTAAAGGCTTGCAGCATGCCTTCGCCGCCGTCGGAAAGGGGGAGGCTGCTGACGTCTGCGCCGCGGGCGGTGAGGGCGCGGGCAAAGGCGGCTTCCACTTCTTCGGAGGTGAGACAGCCTTTGAAGGAATCGAGAGCAAGCAGTATGTGCATGGGTGACTGATTGTGCATGTATGGTTTCATCGGGCGTGCGGACTGGCGTCGATGCTCCAGCCTGGAATGGTTTTCATGCACAAAATTAGGTATTTAAAGTATGAAAGCCAAGTGTGCCGTTTGCTTTGGTAATTTTTTTTGATGCATATCCATACGTTATTTAATCCGTAACTCAATCGATCCGCTAATTACATCACCTGCTTTGATCGGCTTGCGGTATGGAGCATAATGCGCCCCCAAAAAGCCTTCATCACCAGCCGTAACAAAATCAGCTATAAGAAAATGTGTTTTCTTTCCTTCCTTCCAACATCTCCAATGCTGGTGTCCGTTGGAGACAATCAGAATCTGGCCCTTGCCAACCTGGTCATCTAAGCCGGCAAGCCATATGTTTCTACGGGTAGAGCGGAAATCATTGCTGCCAATTTCACTGTAATCCTTGCTCCATGACCAGGTCGGTTCAGTACGCGGATTCGCATCTTGAGGCACATCAGAATAAAAACTTAATGCACGCCCCACCGGACGACTGATATGGTCAGCCGGATATACTGACCATAATCCCTCTCTACGCCAGAATGTTTCATCAAAGCCATCGGCTGATGCAAAGACCATTCCCCACTGCCTCGGATTCAGACCAACACTTGCCGTAAATTTATAGTTAATCAGAATTTGGCCATTGGCATTAATCTGCATCTGATAACTTCCGGAAAAACCTTCATAGTTTCCTTTCACGGATACCAGCACTCCATTTTCATTCTTCTCGGCAGTTACCTCATCAGTTTTCCACCCCTTGCAGCAATCATTAAACACGGGTGTGTTGGCATTGTGATTCGGCAAACATCCTCCACCAGTCAGGGGTAATGCCATTAACCATGGTCCGCCTTCCAATATTGATTTACCATGACTGATCAAGCGCTTGATTTGTCCGTCAGTACGAGACACTTCACAGGTAAAATCTTTACCCTGCACTATGAACATATCCTTTTTTGTCTGTAGTCTTGTTTTTTGGCAGACTAAATCAGGAATCCGATTCTGCATCTGCTCACCGACAGGAATCAAATATTCATCCACCACAACTCCGCGTGGATCCTTGAAACGCAAGTATAGCTGACTGCCGGCATTAGGATTCTTGACGTCAATACGGAACTGACCTCTCTGTCCTGGCTGTAATTGAACTTGCGTGCGACCACTTTCTTTTCCAAGAGTCCATTCCAGACTTAGCTCGCTAAAATTGGTAAATGTAAAACGATTTTCGGCTTCGATCACAAAACTGCATGCCGGCTCCAGCGACTTTGTCAGAATTTTTACAGGAGAGAATATCTTCTTCATATCCCAATATTCAGGTTTCATACGGCGCCAGCCATCAATCACTCCCCAGGCACCATACCCTACGGCATTTCCATCGGGTAACTGGAAGATATCGTCGATGCCCGACCAGATTGAGCCGCCGAGAACACCATCAGTACGGTACATATTTTCCCACATTGGTTGTAAAGCCAAAGCCCAGTCACTGCGGATTCCCGGGTCAGTAACTAATTCACTTCGATTATATACATTCAGATGAGAATATTCTCCAAAGGTCATTGGACGGCTACTCTTGGCCGCTTCCTTGTATCCGTTAGGGCCAGGATAGTGCATATTAGCGATAGGAGCCGTACTACCCTGATTGTTGTATCCTCCATAAGCTTGATCATGGAAAGCGTATGGACGAGTCGTATCGGCCTTACGGACATATTCGGCAACCTGTGCAAACTCCTTATTCCAATACGACTCATTGGCCATAGACCAGAAAAGGATTGAAGGATGGTTGCGATAGAAATGAATGGTTTCCATATTGGCCTGAAGTACATAGTCATAATATTTCGAGTCCTGATAATTCAGTTTTCTCCAATTCTCATTAGTACTATGTCCAATCCAGCATAAAGGAGCTTCAACCTCTACCAGCAATCCAAGTTCGTCACAATAAGCAATGAACTCTTCTGCCGGTGGATAGTGCGATGTACGGATAAAATTACAGTTGGCCGCCCGATAGAGTTCGGCATCCCGATGCCACTGTTCATCTGTCAACGAACGTCCCAGCAGAGGATGGGATTCGTGACGGCATACGCCGCGCAGTTTCAAAGGTCGGCCGTTCAACAGTACCCGATTTCCTTGAACCTGAATTTCCCTGAATCCAATCTTGCGAAACAATTGTTCACGCTGTTGGTCCTTTTCATATAAACAGACATTGAGGCCATAAAGATTCGGATGTTCGGGATCCCAAAGTTCCGGCCGTTCTACTTCCATTTTGATTTCACCCTTCCAGGTTTCACCCGGTTTCAGTACAGGCAAAGCATCTGTAGCCGCAAAAGGCAGTCCTTGCAAAGTTGCTCTTAAATGCATATTCCTGACACTTTGTCGGGTCGTATTTGTCACTGCTACCAGCATCTTTAATGTTGCATTCTGATACAAGGAATCCAAATCGGTCACAATTCTCAAATCCGAAATATGCACTTTGGGCACAGAGAAGAGGGTGACTTTACGGGTGATACCCCCCAACTGATGTGCGGCATATTGCGTCAGGCTGCCTAACATATCAGCTAAGGATTCGCTGCGAACGTAGAGCTCCAATTTGTTGGTACCGGTCTTCAAAGCACGGGTAATGTTTACTTCATAAGGAGTCATACCGCCCATGTGCTGTCCCACCTGCACTCCGTTGACCAGCACTCTATATTCACTATGCACCCCGTCGAAACGAAGCAAAACCTCCTGCTCCTTCCATGAATCAGGAACTTCAAACTCACGACGATAACGAGCAAAAGCAGCTGAATCTACCTGAAATCCCTGCATCTTCCATTGTCCGGGCACCTGAATGGGCTTCCAGTCTGTTCCGGTTTCATGTTCAGAAAATTCCCACACGCCATTCAGGGAAATCCGGTTGTTGTAGACCCCCTGAACGGATTCGGGTATCGGTGTATATTGCGGTAACCGTGCTTCCACGTTGACCAGCGTATCCACCTGATAGGTCCGTACATTTTTCAACGCTTCGCGGGCTTCTTCGCGTACAGGATTCAAAGCTCGCCCGTTTGTTGAATGAAGTTTAATCTCAGAAATGATGGCATTTGGTCCTTTTTTAGGGACGGCCACCAGTACAAACTGTCCGTAGGCATAAGCATGACGCGGTAGTTCAATGACCTTGCGCACTTCTTTTCCTTCCGGAATCATGATGTCTTCACAAATCGGATTTCCGTCGGCAATCAATTCAATCACGCGTTCCTGATCGGACAAGAACGCAATTTCCAGACGATATTTGGCCTGAATGTCCATTTTATCGAATGCATAAATTACCTTCGATCCAAAATTACACGTACGAATAGCTTGACCGGTATTGGGGTATGCAGGCATTGTATAATCTTCACCTAATATAAGATGTGGTTGTTTGCCCGTTTCACCACAATCGTCGAAAGCAACTTGAACAAAGTCACGTTTCTGAGCCATCAAAAACATATTAGAGCATAATAATGCACACAAAAAAATTACCCTACGCATAATCGTCATTTTTTGCAAAAATAATAAGTCATAAATAATAATGAATGAACTATTTTTGCAAAAACTTGTTGTATATTTGCATTAGGAGGTAGTTCCCGACAAATACAACAATCTACTATGCCTAAAATCACCTATGAAAAAGTAACACGGAACAAAGATTCTTCCTTTTCCGTAATTGATTACTATAATCCTTATTTTGCTGCTCCGCTGCACATACATCCTGAATATGAACTGATTCTTATAGAAGAAGGCACGGGAACCATGTATGTCGGAAATTTCACCAAGCCGCTTGAACAAGGCGATTTGTTGCTCATCGGGCCCAACCTGACTCATCTCTGGCTCAGCTCTGAATGCTATTATAAACCGGATGTTTCCATGCTTTCCCATTCGGTTTACTGCCAGTTTGACGAACGTATCCTTCCTGACCCGCAACATCGGATTGCTGAAATCAAACCGATTTACCATTTATTGCACGAATCTTTGAAGGGCATTCTTTTTCGCGGGGAAAAACTCCAAGAAGCACAAGAACAATTCCGAATGCTGATTCATCAAAACGGTTTCGAAAAATGGATGAACTTCTGTATGCTCCTGTATAAGCTGGCCAATGAAGTGGACTACGTATGCCTGAATTCAGACGAATATGTTTCTGGAAATGCCGGTTACAACGACCCTTGCATAAAAAACATCCATCAATATTTGATGCAACACTACCAATACAATATCTCACTGGCCGATCTGGCCGATTTAGCCCACATGAATCCCAGTTCGCTATGTCGGTTCTACAAAGCCAACACGGGGCGCAGTATTTTCGACTACCTGGCCGAAATCAGGATCTCTTATGCCACAAAATTATTGCAGAACCGCCATAGTGGTATCAGTCAGATAGCTTACGACTGCGGTTACAATAGTATCTCCCATTTCAACCATCAGTTTAAACGGATTACCGGATATACTCCTACAGAATTTTTTCATCATGCAAATCAGGAGTTTTCGACCTGATTAAATTAATATATGTAATAAGTAGAGCAACGCCAACTTTCCAAAGGTACATATACTAACCGTTTTATTGTAAACTTAGGATTAGCGTTGTGGCTGAATCTTTGACAGTAGAAACGTAGAGAGAATAATAATTAACCGAAAATCAAGATAAGCAATGAAACATTTACTGAAATGGCTATGTGGCGGACTGGCCTTGTGTATGCCGCTGAGTGTACGGGCTATCGCTTTGCAGGAAGTGGAACGAGGACATACATTAACCCTGGCGGCTCCCACCGGGTACGCAGCCTATCAATGGCAGGTGTCAACCAATGGGGGAAAAAGTTATCTGGACATACCCGGCGGCAGCGTGCGCGAATTGTCGGTTAAGGTAAATGTTCCGGCAACCTATCGGGTTGTGGGATTCATGAATAACGGACAGCATGTGTATGCGGATTCCCTGCAGGTGGCGCTGACGGCACAGACATATTCTGCCGTGGCTTCGGCGGCTTCGGCAGCACAGGGATATGTGGAGTCGAGAGACGGCAAGCCCGGGGTGGGAGGCATTACGATTCCCGAAGCTCCGCGCGACGCCAACAATCTGCCTACTTTTGAACGCCAGCTGACCAACTGGACATCGACCGAAGCCATGGCGGTATATTACTTCTGGCACCCTCAGGCCGTAGTGGATACGCGTATGGTGATGACGGCGGCATTGGGTCAGCAGGTTAATTTTAAGGTGACGATATGGAATCCGCAGGATTTGTCGGAGCCGCTGGGCTGTGCCTATCTGACTACGGTGGGTACGGGGCGCCCCGATACCGTTATGCTTTCCGGATTCAACGTTCCGGCAATGGGATATTATCGCTATCAGTTGGAGTGTCTGAACGGATGTCAGAATATACGCAATATTGACCGCTTCCTGTTTGCTTCGACCGCAGAGCAGAAAAGTTATGTGGCTTCATACCTGACTTCGCCGTCCGTGCATCTGTATGACTGGCGCTCCACGCAGTCGGGCGCTCCCACGGGCGATGCCTACGATTGGTGTTACCAGGAGGTGATGCTGCCGGCCTCGGCCGATGTGATAGGTACGTATGTCATGTCGCTGGGTGTGTTGAGCGGCTATATGGGCATTCAGATGAACGGATACGACGAGCAGGGCAAGTCGCTCCATGAAGTCCTCTTTTCGATGTGGGACGACGGTAATACGGAGGAAGACCCTAACCTGCCCGAATATTTGCGTGCTGGGGCTGTGGACTGGGCCGACTATACCACCGTCAAGCGGTTTGGCGGGGAGGGAACAGGCATACAGACTTTTGTTCACGGGCATCAGTGGGAGTGCGGCCGCTACGTGCAGTTCCTGACCAATTGCCGCCCCGAAATAGCAACCTATACAGTAGTGGAAAACGGCGTGGAGCAAGTGCGGCAGCAGGAAAACCGTCTGGTGTCGGCCTGGTATAATGCTCTTGACGGGCGCGGCTGGCAATATATCTCAACCGTGCGTCTGCCCAACAGCAGCAAGTATTTCAACAGCTGGTACTCGTTTCTCGAAAACTATAATTTCCCGACAGGGCAGGCCGTGCGCGAGGCTTACTATCGCAACGGCTATGCCCGCAGCCGGTATGACGGCAAATGGTATCATTTTAATCAGGTAAGTTTTTCGCATACCGACGGCGGCGTGGCCGAGGGAGCGCGCAACGACTGGGGACAAGGCGCCTCGGACAAGGAAACGGGGGCTTTCTTCATGCGCAACGGAGGTTATCTGCCTACCGATATGCGCGAGAGCATGGTGCCGCTCAATGCGCAGCATACGCCGGTGGACACGATTGCACTGGAGCCGCTCCTGCAGCGGGTGGACCAGGGCGTGGCCAACGAGCAGGAACGCATCCGGCAGGATGAAGCGTTTGAGCAGAATCTGCTGAACAAGTCCGGTTGGGAAGTGCTGAGCTTTTCGAGCGAGGAAACGGCCGGCGAGCCCAACGGAAACGGACTGGCCAAATGGGTGATTGACGGTAATAACGATACATACTGGCATTCACGCTGGACCAGTTCGACGGCTGCTTATCCGCATACGTTTGTCATTGACATGAAGCAGGTGTATGACATTTCGGCTTTCCGGATAACCATGAGCGGAGGTTCCAACCGTTATATTCAGGCTTTTGATGTGTATGGCAGCCTGGACAATGAAAACTGGACACTGGTGTATTCTACCGACGAGGCACCTGACGAGGAATCGTTCCGTTTTTCACTAACCCGTTCGGCACAGATGCGCTATTTCAAGCTGGTGGTACGTAGCGGACGGGCTACCGACGGGCCCTTTGTGCGTATCAATGAAATTGACGTCAGCGGCAGCATTCCCGAAGGCATCGGGCAGGTGACAGCCGCCGTCAGCAACAGCTGGCAGGTAGTGGCCCGCGGACGGACGGTGGAATGGACAGCGCCGTTTGCTGCCGAAAAAGCTGTGCTGACCTTGTATTCGGCTGCCGGACAGACGATGTGGCGCCAGACGTATCCTGCTTTGCATAAGGGGCAAACCTGCACTACGCAGTTGCCGAAACTGGCTCCGGGAGTGTATGTGCTGGCCATCCGAAAGGGAAACGAAGTGTATGCCCGTCATATCCGGCTTTTCTGATTTTTTTTGAAACAACCATCATTTATGACCATGAAAAAACAAATTCTCATTATTTCTACCAGTCCGCGCCGGGGCGGCAATTCCGACCGCCTGGCCGACGAGTTTGCCCGGGGAGCCGGTGAGGCCGGCCACCGGGTGGAAAAAATCAATCTGGCTGACCGCCGGATTGCCTTTTGCCGGGGTTGTCTGGCCTGTCAGCAGACGGGCCAATGTGTCATACACGACGATGCGGTGGAGATTACTCGCCTGATGGGGCAGGCCGATGTCATTGTGTGGGCTACGCCGGTGTATTATTACAGTATCAGCGGACAGATGAAGACCATGATCGACCGGGCCAATTCGCTCTTTGCTTCCGACTACCGTTTCCGCGATGTGTATTTGCTGGCTTCGGCAGCCGAAACCGGGCATGCCGTAGTAGAAGGGGCCGAAACGGCTGTACGCGGCTGGGTGGCCTGTTTTGAACAGGCCCGGCTGGCTGGCGTGATACTGGCTGACGGGGTGACCGAGCGCGGTGAGGTTGAAGGTCATGCGGCTTTGGCCGAGGCTTACCGCATGGGAAAGAATGTGGAATGAGGCATGCAGAGGTTTTTCCGATTTTTTTTCATGAAAAGATTCTGGCTAACCGGGTTGCTGTTATTGTGGGGCGTCATGACTTGGGCGCAACAATCTTATTCGGCTTATTACTATCAGCGTGTCAGTCTGTTTGAGATGTTGCCGGTAAGTCCTGGAGACATCGTGTTTTTGGGAAACAGCATTACGGACGGTTGTGAGTGGAACGAACTGCTGGGCCGGACGGATGTGCGTAACCGGGGTATCAGTGGCGACACATCAATGGGAGTGTATGACCGTTTGGGGTCTATTGTGCAGGGGCATCCGGCTAAAGTTTTCCTGATGATTGGAATCAACGATCTGGCAGCCGGTATTGATTTGGATGTCGTGGAGCTGCATGTGAAAATGATCGTGAAACGCATAAAGTCGGATTCGCCTTCTACACGATTGTATTTACAAAGTGTGTTACCCGTAAATACGGCCTTTACGGCCTTTCCTGCCCATAAGGCCCGTAAGACGGATGTGGTTGAACTGAACCGGCGCTATAAGGCATTGGCCCTCCGGTTGGGAGTAACATATATAGACCTTTATACGCCGATGATTGACCCTGACACACAGGAGCTGGACATCCGTTATACCAACGATGGCCTGCATCTGTTGGGGGCAGGCTATCGTCGGTGGGCAGAGGTGATACGCCCTTATCTGGATGAATAGTGGCGGAATCCTTCTGCTCGGATAAAAAACATGAAGTTATTTACCTGTATTTTTTGAATTCGTTGATTATGAGAATTTTGAATCTTATTTGGGCGCTTTTGTTAATGACTCATGTAACGGTTGCGGCCAAAGTGATTAAGGTGGCTTGTGTAGGCAACAGCATTACGTATGGAGCAAATATCCTCAATCGGGAACAAAACAGCTACCCTGCGCAGCTTCAGGCTTATTTGGGCGGAGAGTATGAGGTGCGCAATTACGGTGTGTCGGGGACGACATTGCTTTCAAAAGGCGATTATCCTTATACCGCTACACCGGCATACCGGCAGGCCTTGGATTTTCAGCCGGATATAGTATTGATTAAGTTGGGTACGAATGATACGAAACCGCAGAACTGGCGGTTTCATCATGAGTTTGAAGCGGATTATCAGAAACTGATAGAACAGTTCAGGAATCTGGATTCGCACCCGAGAATTATTCTGCTGGTTCCGGTGCGCTGCTTCCTGACCGACGAAACGTCAATCAGTCCGCTTCGCATCAGTCAGTCGGTCCGGCCTGCGGTGGAGCAGATAGCCTGGAAGAACGGTTTGGAAATACTGAATCTTTACAGCCTGTTCGGAGATAACTGGGAACCGCATCTTATGCCCGACCGCCTGCATCCGTCAGCCATCGGAGCCGGACGGATGGCGCAGGTCATTGGGGCTTATCTCAAACAGGCGTATGCGACATGCCATACGCAGGATATGCCTTTTCTGAAAGATGCTGCAACATTTAATTTTCATGGTTATTGCGGATATGATTTTCGGTTTGAAGGCGCAAACTGCAAGATTGTAAAGCCTTATGGTGAGGCTCCCGGAAAACCGTGGGTCATCCGGGCACGTTTCTGGGGGCATGAACCGCAAACGGATATCGCACTGCTGGAACATGGTTTTCATATTATGTATTGTGACGTGGCCGACATGTATGGTAGTCCTGGAGCCGTAAAGCGCTGGAACCGGTTTTATAAAATGATGGTGAAACAGGGCTTCCGGCGTCAGGTCGTGTTGGAAGGTATGAGCCGCGGAGGGCTGATTGTTTATAATTGGGCGGCAGAAAATCCGAATAAGGTGGCGTGTATATATGCCGATGCGCCGGTAATGGACATAAAGAGTTGGCCCATGGGGTGCGGAAAGGGGCAGGAATCAGCCGATGATACAAAACGTATGCTGTCGGCCTATGGTTTTGCTGATGAAGAGGAGGCCAGGGCATGGTCGCATAATCCGCTGGACAGGGCAAAGGTGATTGCGCGGGCTAAGATTCCCAGTCTGCACGTGGTGGGCGATGCGGATACGGTAGTTCCGGTTGATGAAAATACGACGCCGTTTGTCACGGCCATGCAAAAATATGGCGGACAGGTAAAGGTCGTTCATAAGCCGGGCATAGGCCATCATCCTCATTCGCTGGCTAATCCGAGGACTATTGTTGATTTCATTTTGAGGGCTACCGGACTGTATGTCAATGAGTGTACGCATGCCGTGCCGGGCAATGAATATCGCGAGGGAGCAGGATGGAAACCGGGGACGGAGTGGCATGCTCAGGCTGAGGATATCCGACAAACGCTCAAAGGGCGGCACTTGAAACTGTTGTGGCTGGGTAATTCGATTTCGCAAGGATGGGGCGGCCGGCGCGCGGCGGTAACCTATAAGCCCGGGCTGGAGGTCATGGATAGTACGGCGTGGGAAACGGCCGGAATATCCGGTGACGGTACGCAACATTTGCTCTGGCGGTTGCAGCATGATGATTATAACGTTTGCCGGCCGGAAAATGTAGTGATAGCTATTGGGGTGAACAACCTGATTGGAGGATATGACGAGCCGGAAGACGTGGCTGAAGGCATCATAAAGGTAACGGAAGAGGCGGAAAGGCAGTTCCCGCAGGCACGTATTTGGGTGCTTGGCCTCCTGCCGGCCGGCAAGGATGCGGAGAGCCGGCTGAGGATGCAGGCGAATGCGGTTCATGAACTCTTGCGGAAACATGAATTCGGCCGCGCCAGATATGTGAATCCTTCTGCTTGGTTCTTGACCGAAGATGGGAAAGCCCGGAGCGATTATTACATAGGCGACTATATTCATCTTTCAACAGAAGGATACAGGCGATGGGCTGAAGAGGTAAAAAAGATGACGGGGATGTAATCTCTTCGTTTTTTTCGACGGTTCCGGTTATTTTGAATAACTTTGCATGAGGCCTTGTAAGCTATGATACAGGCTTCATGCATTTTTTTGAAGAAGGATTGCTATGCAGGAAATATTATTTTTGTTGTTGGGGATGATGCTGGGAGGTGTAGCCATGTGGCTGTACTGCCGGGGTCAGATGTCGCGCCATGAGGCAGCGGTAGAGGCCCGTATGCGTGAGGAAATGACCCGGCGTGAAAATTCCGAACGGGCCAATGCCGAGGCGTTGCGTCATGAGTTGCGGGCTATCAGTGCCGAAATGTTGGCTTCACAAAGCAGCCGGTTGCGGCAGGCACATATGGAGCAACTCGAAACGCTGCTCTCGCCTTTGGAGAAAGACCTTTCGCGCTTCCGACAGCAGTTTACGGAAACCAATGCTTCAATGAAGCAGCAGGTGGAGGATTTGTTTAAGGAGACCATGACACTCGGGCACAAGGCCGAGGCCTTGGCCAAGGCCATGACAACCGATTCCAAACGGCAGGGAGATTGGGGCGAAGCCGTGTTGCGTAATATCCTGGAGGCTTCGGGACTGACGGAAGGCCGTGATTTTGAACTGCAGGTGCATACACGCAACGAAGACGGCAGTATGCTCATACCTGACGTGGTTGTACATCTGCCCGAAGGACGTAATGTGATTATTGACTCGAAAGTGTCACTCACTGCCTTTACGCGCTATGCCGGAACAACGGATAAACTGGAAGCGGAAGCACAACTCAAGGAGCATCTGCGCTCGGTGAGGGCTCATGTACGCGAATTGAGCCGTAAGGATTACAGCCGGGTTGTGGAAGGCAGCATCGGTTATGTGCTGATGTTCATTCCCAACGAATCCGCTTATGTGGCGGCCGTGAATGCCGACCCGACACTGACCACCGATGCCTACCGCGAGCATGTGATTGTATTGAATCCTACCAATTTGCTGATGGCTTTGCAGTTGGCTTATAACTTGTGGCAGACACAGTTGCGTGAAGCCGGTGTGAAGGACATTTATAATTCAGCTGAACGGCTGTACAAGAAATTTACGCTGTTTGCCGGTAATTTTGTCAAAGTGGGAGAGCAGATAGAGCGGCTTTCAGCAACTTACGAGCAGTCGCGCAGGCAGTTGTGTCAGGGACGTGACAATATAGTCAGTCAGTTGGAACGGTGGCGTGAAAAAGGGCTGATGCCCAAGGAGCGTATTCCCGACAGTTTGACGGACGATTGTACGGAAACCGAATCAATAACGCCATGAACAGTATTGCTGAGACATGCATGCATGCTTTTGTGTGGTGCTGCCGGGTGCGTCATCGGCGGGGCTATGGCGTGCATTCGCCGTATGCTTATAATTTGATTAAGCAGGTGTTTTTTGAAACGGAAACTTTTTATGCATACGAAGAGTTGCAGCATACGGTAGGGCGCGGACGCAGTTTCTGGCAGACCAAAACCGACCGTCTGATGTTGCGCCTGGCCAACGAGGTGCAGCCCCAGCGTATTTGGGTATGCGGGCCGCAACTTGACGTGCCGGCCTGCTATGCCTCAGCCGGATGTCGCAGAGCCAAGCGTATCGATTGGTCGGAACAGACGGCTGTATGGCCTGATAATTTGCAGTTGCAGCAACCTTTGGTCGACTTTTGGATGTGGGAGGCAAAAACACTTGATCTGAACAGGTTTGAGAAAATGGCAGCAAAAGTGGCCGAACCTTCGGTGGCGGTAGTGTTTGACATACACCGTTCACGAAGTGCTTTGCGCTTGTGGAAAAATATTGAGTGCCATCCGCTTTCGGTTGTTACCTTTGATTTATATGATGTAGGAGTGGTGTTTTTCAACCGTCAGTATAATAAACAGTCGTACAAGGTTTGTTTTTGAAGTCATCGATGTATATTATAAAGGAATGAAACAGTCCAAACTTATTTATACCCGCCGGGGAGACGGTGGAATGACCGATTGTCCCGGCAAGGGGCGGGTGAGGAAAGATGCGGCATGGATAGCCGTATTTGGAGATATTGATGAATTGAACGCGCATATAGGACTGTTGGCTGCCCGGTTGAACGGTTCTCCCGAAATCCGGGAACAGTTGCAGGATTGTCAGCGGATGCTTTTTGAGTTGGGGCATGTGTTGCAGACCCAACATGATGATGGCATACTGACTGCGGCTACATTGCGGCTTGAGCATTGGATTGACGGTATGACCGGGAAGTTGCCTGAGTTGCATCATTTTGTGCTGCCCGGGGGTAATCTGTCCGCTGCGCAGGCTCATGTATGCCGGACGGTATGCCGAAGACTTGAGCGTACCTGGGTACAGGTTATGGGAGAAACGAGCGGCACGGACATTGGCGGCGCTTATTCGTTTTTGAACCGCTTGTCAGATTATTTGTTTGTATTGGCACGTATGCTCAATGCGGAATAAATAAGGTCATTGCACCAGTCCGCCTTTAGCTAGGAACAAGAAAGGCGTTGTTCGGGTAAAATTTTTTTATGTGCCTTAAAGCAGTGAGAATAAGGCGCATAGCGTAATTTTCGGCTTAGTCTCCGAAAATTTTCTAAAAATTTCTTCCCGAAAAATTTGGTCAGTTCGCACAAAC